>Ga0209517_10000432_pt1 | contig 71627 bp, 68 predicted proteins | sample PeaSoiMetSII2010_FD_187695 | JGI IMG/M metagenome (GOLD analysis project Ga0209517, IMG submission 187695) | Peat soil microbial communities from Weissenstadt, Germany - SII-2010 (SPAdes) (version 2) | ecosystem: Environmental > Terrestrial > Soil > Wetlands > Peat | place: Germany... | reverse complement strand
CGGAGAGGAACTGGACCTCGTGCGAGACCCCGAGCTCCGTGAGGACCTTCACCGCCTCGTCCACCACAGCCTGGTCGCTCTTGCTGCCGGCGACTATCGCAACCTTGACGTTGTCTGCCATTATCTCGCTACCCACTCCCTCTGTCGGTTTTTGAAGGCTTCTTGCAGGCTCTCACCTGGCCGGCCTGACGACCCGTCTCTCGGTCACTATGACGTCGAGCGGGACGTCGTGCTTCGACTCGGGTATCCGCGCGAGGCGCTGCGACTCGAGCGCGAGCCCGACCTTCGTCGTCCTGCTCGCGCCCGCCAGGGCGCGGTCGAAGTAACCCGCGCCGTAGCCTAGGCGGCGCCCCTTCTCGTCCCACGCCACTAGGGGGACGAGGACGACGTCGGCCTGCGAGAAGGGGACTGGGCGCACCTTCCCCGGTTTGGGCTCGAGGATCCCGAAGGTCCCGGGAGCGAGGTCGTCTTCGAAGGACTCCAGCTCGGAGAAGCTCAGGGTCTTCGTGCGGACGTCGGTGACTATCACCGCGACGCGCTTCCCTTCCTCGAGAGCCCTCTCTATGATAGGCCTGGTCTGGACCTCGTCGTCCTTCGCGCAGTAGGATATGACGAGGGTCGCTGCCTTGTACTCCTTCAGGGAGCGCAGGTTCGCCGCCACGCGGGAGCTGAGCTCCGCGAGTTCCTCCGGGTCCATCGAGCGCCTCTTTAGCAACGCCAGGGCCCTGAGCTCCTGCTTCCTCTCCCTAGTGGTGGGGGCGCCTGCGCGGGGGGCTTCGCGCATCGGTCACTTCAGCACCCCGCTGTCCGTGAGGTCGTTCTGGAGCGCGGCTGCGATGAGCGTGTTCTCCATGAGCATCGCGACGGTCATCGGCCCCACGCCTCCGGGGACGGGCGTTATCATCGAGGCCTTTTGGGCCACCTCGTCGAACTCGGCGTCCCCTACCAGCTTCCCGTGGAGCCGGTTCATCGCGACGTCGATGACGACCGCGCCGTCCCTGACCATTTCGCGGGTCAGGGTGAAGCCTGGACGGCGCCCGACGGCGGTCACAAGGACGTCGGCCTGCCTCGTGAGGGAGAGGAAGTCCACAGACTTTGAGTGGCAGACGGTGACGGTCGCGTCCTCCGCGAGCAGGAGGTGCATCAGCGGCCTCCCGACGAGGGCGCTCCGGTTGATTATCACGCACCTCGACCCCGCGAGCGGGACCTTGTAGTGGTGGAGGAGCTCCATGATCCCCTTGGGAGTGCAAGGGATGAGGACTCCCTGGTTGTAGAACAGCCGGCCCATGTTCACGGTTGTGAGCCCGTCGACGTCCTTCTCGGGCGAGATCAGCTCTATCATCGTCCTCCCGTCGAGGTGGGAGGGGAGGGGGAGTTCGAGGATTATCCCGTTGACCGATTTGTCGGCGTTGAGCCTGCCGATGAGGAGCTCGAGGTCGCGGGCGGGAGACATCCCAGGCAGGTGGAACCCCTCTACCTTGATGCCCAGGTCCTGGGCCGCGCGGTGCTTCCCCGCGACGTAGACCTTGGAGGGCGCGTCGTCGCCGACCAGGATGGTGGCGAGCTTTGGCTGGACGCCGGCGCCCTTCATCATCCCAGCCTCCTGCGCGAGGCGGGACTTGACCTCGGCGGCGAGCGCCTTCCCGTCCATTATGACCGCGGTCATTTCTTTCGTATCAACACCCTGCGGCCCTCAATCTTTAGCCTTCCCTCGACGAAGAGCTTGACCGCGAGCGGGTAGATGAGGTGCTCCTGCCTCAGGATCCTCGCCGAGAGGCTCTCCGACGTGTCACCGTCCTCGACGTTCACGGCACGCTGGAGTATGATGGGACCTGAGTCGACCTCGGGCACGACGAAGTGCACCGTGCAACCTGAGACCTTCACGCCGTACTGGAGGGCCTGCTCCTGGGCTCTCAGCCCGGGGAAGGAGGGCAGGAGCGCCGGGTGGACGTTCATCATCCTGCCCCTGAAGGCCTCGACGAGCTCGGGGGAGAGGAGCCTCATGAACCCGGCCAGCAGGACTAGGCCGCTCTTGGGCGTCACCCCGTTCTCCTTGAGGACGTCGAGGAGCCTCATGTCGTAGTCGAGCCTGCTTGGCGCTTCGTCCGGGTCCAGCCACACGGCCTCGATCCCGTGGCCCGTGGCCGACTTGAGGGCCGTCGCGGCGCGCTTGTCGCTGATGACCACGGCCACCTTCGCGCCCTTGATCTCCTTCCGCTCGATGGCGCGGATTATCGCGAGCATGTTGCTCCCCCTGCCCGAGACTAGGATGCCGATGTTGCAGGTGGGCAAAGGCCTCAGCCCTTGGTCTCTTTTCTCGGTTCGGCTATCCCCAGCTTCGAGTAGTCCCCGTTTATGCACGCGAAGCAGAGGCTATCCTTCGGGAGCCCTACGGCCTCGGCGAGGCCGTCGATGTCGTTGTAGTGGAGCTCGTCTACCCCGAGCGACTTTGCCACCTTCGCGCTTATCGCCTCGATGTCGGTTTCGTCGCGCGCGACCCTGTATGCGAGGAGCTCCTCCCTGCTGGGGAAGTCCACCCCCATGTAGCACGCGTGCATGATGGGCGGGAACGTTATCGCCATCTTGACGCTCCTGGCCCCCGCCGCGCGGAGCGCGTTGACTATGATCTCGGAGCTCGTACCTCGCACGACGCTGTCGTCGACCACGATGACGTCCTTGTGCTGGATGGTCTCCTTGATCGGGATTATCCTCTTCACGACCTCCTCCCGCCCGCCCTGCTTGGGCTCGATGAAGCTCCTCATGCTCCCCTTTCGCCGATATCGGTCCTTCATCAGCCCCTCGTCCATCGGGATCCCGCTCTCGGTGGAGTAGCCGAGCGCGGCGGGGCGGGCCGAGTCGGGGACGGGGATGACGACTTTCCCCTTCATCTTCCTCCGTCGGGCGAGAATCTTGCCGACGTTCTTCCTCGCCTCGTAGACGTTGATCCCGTCGATGACCGACGCGGGATGGGCGAAGTAGGTGTACTCGAAGGAGCAGTGGGCGGGCGCTACCTTGGGCGCGAACCGGAAGGCCTCGAACCCCTTCTTGGGGCTGCCTAGCCGTATCATCTCCCCCGGCGCCACGTCACGGACGAACTGGGCATCGACGGCGGTGAGGGCGCAGCTCTCAGAAGCCGCGATGTAGGTCCCGGACCTTTCAATGAGCCCGATGCAGAGGGGCCTGTAGCCCCTCGGGTCCCTCGCGGCAAAGACCTCGCCCTGCTTGTTGAGTATCGTGAACGAGTAGGCCCCCTTGACCTCCTTGGCCAGGCGCTCGAAGGCCCAGAACCAGTCGTTCTCCTCCTTGAGGATCTGGAGGAGCCTGTGCCCGACCACCTTGGTATCGGTGGAGCAGTCGGCGCCCGTGCGCGACGCCAGCACGGTCTTCTGGATGTCCCCCGTGTTGACGATGGTCCCGTTGTGGGCGACGCTGAACTCGGTGCCGAATTGAATCGGCTGGGCGTTCCCGAGGTTGGAGCGGCCTTTGGTAGAGTACCTGATGTGTCCAATCCCCGAGGCGCCCTTGTACACGCTGAGCTCTCGCGCGAAGTTGATCCAGTTGAAGGCCAGGCCCATTCGCTTGAAGACGGGCTTCCCATGGACCGCTATCCCCCAGGACTCCTGCCCCCTGTGCTGGAGCGCCTCGAGGCCCTTCAGTATCTTCGGGACGACGTCGGTCCCCTTGCTCGAGTAGGCGCCGAAGACCCCACAAGCTTCCTTGGCGCCCATCTAATCCATCAGCTCCGGTATCGCCCGTTCCCACCTCGCTCTCATGGAGGAGACGGGGACGCTCGCGAGGCGGGAGCGCCTAGCCGTGAGAGAGAGCGACGCCCCGCCTACCTTCCCAACGACCGCGTGAGTCACGCCCGCGCCCCTGAGGGACGAGGCGATAGCAGCCCCGTCTCCTCCGGAGACGACGAACCTCCCGTGGGACTCTGAGAAGGCGGTCTCCAGGGTCCGGCGGCAGGTGCTCGGGGCGAGGGCGAGGTCGGCCTTCGCGCCAAGGCTCCCAGAGACGGCCATCTCAGCGAGGGCGACGACGAGGCCGCCGCTCGAACAGTCGTGGACCGCGTCCACTAGGCCCTTCCCGATGAGCTTCAGGATGGCCCGGCAGGTCTTCAGGTCTTGCTGTGCGTCGACGCGCGGGGAGCGCGAGGGGACGCCCATGCTCTTCGGGAACCTTGCAGAGAGTTCGGAGCCCGCCATCTCGGGCCTCGTCTCGCCGACCACCACTATCGAATCTCCCGCGGCCTTGAACGCCATCGTCCTGAGGCCCGACTCTTCTTGGGCTAGGCCCACCACCAGGGCGATCGGGCTCGGCTTTATCGCGCGGCCCGTCGCGGAGTCCTCGTTGTAGAAGCTCACCTTCCCGCCCACCACCGGGAGGCCGAAGGACTTGCAGTAGTCGGCCATTCCCCTGAGGTTCTCGCGGAAGGCCCAGTAGACCTCGGGGTCGGAGGGGTCCCCCGACTGGAGGTGGTCGACCAGTGCGATCGGCTCTGCGCCCACGGCGACGACGTTCCTGCACGCCTCGGCCACGCAGCCAGCCGCCCCCGCGTACGGGTCGACGGACGCCTGCCTGCTGTTTCCGTCTCCCTTGATGGCGAGGAATCGCCCGTTGGGTAGCCTCATCACGGCGGCGTCTGCCTGCCCCGGCCTGACCACGGTCCTCAACCCCACCTCGTGGTCGTATTGCTGGTAGACCCATCTCTTGCTCGCGATGTTCGGGGACGAGAGGAGCGTGAGGAGCGCGTCCTTGAGGCGGGGCTCGTCCTCGGGGAGCGCGGATCGGGGGGCGACACGAGACGCTGACGGCTTCTTGTAAGGCCAGTCGATGAGGGGGGCGTCGGTCACGAGGGAGGAGGGGAGGTCTGCGACGACCTTTCCGTCCCACCTCAGCACGAGCCTCGGCGAGGAGGTCACCTTCCCGATTACCGAGTAGGGGACCCCGTACTTCTCGAGCACAGAGATCACGTCCTTCCCGCCGCCGGGGCCTGAGGGAAGGACGAGGAGCATCCTCTCTTGGGACTCTGATATCATTATCTCCGTAGGCGACATGTCGTCCTCGCGGAGCCTGACCCTCTTCAGCTCCACGTCGACGCCGGTGCCTCCCTTGGACGCGACCTCGGAAAGCGCGGTCGAGAGGCCGCCTCCCCCGAGGTCCTTCATCCCGCGGACCTCACCGTGCTTCGCGACTATCTCGAGGAGGGAGTCCAGGAGGAGCTTCTTCATGAACGGGTCGGGGACCTGGACGGAGGAGCGCTCGCTCGCGGCGTCCTCTTTGAGGTTCTTCGACGCGAAGGTCGCCCCCTTGATCCCGTCCCTCCCCGTGCTCCCCCCTATCAGTACGAGGACGTCCCCTGGGGCCTTCGCCTCACCGAGTATGAGGTCGTCCTTCCTCCCAAGCCCCACGCAGGCGACGTCGACCAGGCAGTTCCTCTCGAATGAGTCGTCGAACTCTATCTCCCCGGCGACGGTCGGGACGCCCACGCAGTTGCCGTAGTCGGCGATCCCCCTGACCACGTTCTTGAGGAGCCACCGGGAGTGGCCGCTCTTCTCGATGAGCCCGAAGCGCAGGATGTCGACGAGCGCGATAGGCCTGCTCGCCACGGAGAGGATGTCCCTCAGGACACCGCCTATGCCGGTCGAGGCGCCACCGTAGGGGTCCACGGCGGAGGGGTGGTTGTGGCTCTCGATGTGGAGCGTCACCACGTACCCGTCCCCGACGTCCACCACTCCCGCGTCGTATCCCGGCCCGAGGACGACCCGCTTCCCCGTCGTCGGGAAGAGCTTGAGGAGCCCGCGAGAGGACTTGTAGCTGCTGTGCTCGGACCATTCCGCGTCGATTATCGACCACTCCGTCTCGTTGGGCTCGCGCCCCAGCGACTTCCTCACCGTGGCAATCTCTTGGGCGGTAAGGCCCAGGCCCAGCTGCTCCGCCTTCAAGCCCGCCGCCTTCCTCCGGACCTAACCAGAAGAGACGACAAGACGAGCGCGCCGTCTGGATGGCCGAGCGGGCTCAGGAGCGCCTCGGCGGCCCTCTCTGGGTGCGGCATCAGCCCGACGACGTTCCCAGCCTTGTTGCAGACCCCCGCGATGTTGTGGAGCGTCCCAGTGGGGTTGCTCCCAGGCGTGGTCCTTCCGGAGGAGTCGCAATACCTGAAGGCGACCTGCCCGTTCTTCTCGAGCTCCGCGAGCTCCGCGTGCGGAAGGAAGAACCTCCCCTCGCCGTGCGCTATGGGCATGCTCAGGACCTGGCCTTCGCTGAGCCCCGAGGTGAAGGGGGTCCGCGTGTTCTCCACTCGGACGTGCGTCCACTTGCAGACGAACTTCAGCGTAGAGTTGCGGAGGAGCGCGCCGGGAAGGAGGCCGCTCTCCACGAGAATCTGAAACCCGTTGCAGACTCCGAGCACGGGGACACCGCGGTCGGCGAGCCGCTTCACCCCGGCCATGGCCGGCGAGTTCGCCGCTATCGCGCCTGCCCTGAGACGGTCGGCGAAGGCGAACCCGCCCGGAAGTATCACGGCGCCGTAGCCGCCTCTGCCCAGGGCGGCATCTTCGTGCCAGACCAGGTCCGGCTCTATCCCCTTGATCGTCTTGAGCGCGGCCATCATGTCGAGGTCGCAGTTGCTTCCTGGGAACCGTATCACGGCGACTCTCATTGGCCTGGGACTCTCCCGATGGAAACCTCGCACGAATGCGCCGCCGGGTTGAAGATCCGGAGCTCGTTGCACATCTTCTCGACCAGCTTCTTCGCGGACGCGGGGTCGGGCGCGACGACCTTCACGCGGAGGTATTTGCCGGCGCGGATCGACTCGACCTGCTCGAAACCCGACTTGGCGACGAGGTCGTGGAGTATGGTCTCACCCTCGGGCTCTCGCACGCCCGGCTTGTTGGAGATGACCACGCTCACCTCAAACGTGCGACCTTTAGTCGTAAAGAACGCCAATTTTTCGCGTCTATTTAAATCGGATTTGTTACGAGCGTGTTAAACGAACGAAGCCACTGGCGCGTCGCGGCTTCTTCAAGGCATCGACTTCGGCTTCTTCACGATGCCTCGGCGGGCGTTGCACCATCTGGAACAGAAAAGGGCAACGAAAAGAACTCAAGTGAAATATGGCCTGTCCATGGACTGACCCCATATGACTGCAGACCGCAGCCTAGTACGGATTGGGTCGGTTCGGCCCCGACTCCTAGTCTTTACAAGATTGCGGTCTAGCCCGTCCGAGGGCCGCACACAGTCGGATGCGCAAACTTGACCCGCTTTGAGTCCCGTCTTTCTTTGGAAGATACTCGCAGTTAAATGAAAAGCACGAACATCCCCACTGTCAAGCAGGATTTGGTTCTCTTAACTCCTCGGGACACGCCCGACCTTTGACCGGCCATTAACCGTCGGGACTCCTCAGCGTCACCCAAACGTCGGACGGGAAGTACGACATCTCCTCGGTGGCGAGCATGAGGCTCTATCAAACGAGGTTGACCTTCGGAGCCGCAGGCTCGAGGAGGCCATGACAAAGTACGGGAAGAAGTACGGCGCGAAAGCGGCGGTGGGAGAGAGCTACGACTCCCTGCAGGTCGACCCGTGGCTGGGCACCACGCTGAGCATCCTCTTCCCGATCGCAGACGCGAGCTACGACGCGAAGGACTTGGACACGGAGCAGGTCGCCGAAGAGCTCGCGAAGTCGGTCGCTGAGAGGCTGCCCGAGATGGAGAAGCTGTGCAAGGAGCTTGTGGGCACGAATTCGAAGTAGGCCTATTCCGAAATCATTCAGTCAGCTCCATACGTTCTTGTATGCGTCCTTCGTCCATTCTCTCCCGCAGGCATCGCACTTGTAAGCGTCGGCGATTCGTCTGCTGCGGCAGCAGCGTCTACTGCTTCATCGATTGACCGCGCTTCGAGCCGCTCCGTCTCCTGAGCAGAAACGCGCCCAGCGCAAGCGCCGCGACAATCGAGACGGCGCCGACCAAGGGGATGCTGACGTAGACCGTCGCGGCGGCCTGGCTCCGGACCGAGGCGTCCGCAGAGGCCGAGGTGGAGACTCCCAGGTAGGAAACCGTCGCCTGATAGGTGCCGATTGGGATGAGGCCGAAGCTCGCCAGCCCGCTCGAGTTAGTCGTCCTGGTCGCTGTCGTCCCGTTGACCAGCTTCGCGGCGACGTCCGCCCCCTGGACCGGGAGCCCGAAGAGGTCGGTCACCTTCATGCTAGCCGGGTATATCCTGGAATCGATTGTGACGTTCTGGGGGCCGATTACGTCGTATGTCGAGAGGCTCAGGGGCTTCACGTCCACCCCCTCCCACGTGACGCTCGAGACCGTGAAGGTCGTCCCGTTGTCCAGCCACAGGTTGAACGTCGTGACCTGCTGCTGACCGAGCACGCTCTCGTCGATCTCAAGGGCAGAGGGCACGATGGGCGTCGAGCCGGACGAGTCCCTGAAGGAGAACGCGAAGAAGTACTGCCTCACGGACTCGAAGGTCAAGGTGTGATACGTATCGAATACGATGGGCGGCGTGGTGAAGGTCCCGCTCTCGTTTCTGGCGATGCTCTCGGTCGCCGAGTCCAGAGTGTAGCCCGTCAAGGCCTCCCTCTGCTGGTTCGGGACGACGTCCCCTATGTAGCCCGAGGTCGCGGTGATGCTCGAATTGGCTTCGTAGAACCCGTCGCCGGTCGGCGACTGGGAGGACAGCGTCACGTCGAAGCCCCCGGAGTAGGCGAAGCGGTACTGGACGACCGGGGTGATGTCTATCGTGTGCGGCTGGTTGGCGGTGATGCTTGCCACAAAGCTCCCGCTCCCCTCCCTCGGGAGGAGGCTCGCCTGCCCCCCGTCGACGGAATACGATACCGCGTTCATCCTGGACTCCCCGGCCGCGGCGTCCCACGTGTAGTTGTAGGTGGCCCTGACCGCCGTCTGGCTGTCGTACCAGCCCGTGTCTCCCGCGATCGGGGTCGGGGTGATCGACACGAGCGAGCCGGAGCTCGCGTTGATGAAGAACTGGGCGGTCGTGTCGGCGGATATGACTTCGGGCGAGGAGATGCCCGGCAGCGACAGCACGGTCACGTTGCCCGCAAGGTCGACCGGAACCTGAGCGCCTCCGTTGACGGAGTACGAGACCACCCTGTCGCCTTCTCCCGCAGACCTCCCCCACACGCCGTCCAGGGCGACGCTCACCCTGGAGCCGGAGTCATACCAGTAGTCGTCCCCTGTGATAGTGGGAGGGGTGATTGAGGAAAGGGCCTGCGAGAGGGTCGAGCCAAGGGAGACCTCGTACTGCGTCACGGCGGTGAAGGAGATGGCGTGGGGGGCGTTCATGAGGACGGCCACAGTGACGTTGCCCAGCGTCGGGGCAATCTGGCTCTCCGCGCCCGAGTCCAGCGTGTAGGAGGCGAGCCTCTGGCCCGTCCCCGAAGACCGTCCGTAGACGTCGGGTTCGCTCACCACCGCCTCCGTCCCGCTTTCGTACCACTGGGACTGGACCGGGCCTCCCGTGAGCGTCAGGAAGAACTGGTTGGAATACGAGATGGTGGCCGATGCGGCGATGGTGACCGTCCCTCCCGAGAGCGGCGCGAACCATCTCTCCGTGGAGGTAGACCCGGCGAGCGGGTTCGTTGTGGAATACGCAGTATCGCTGTCGAGCCAATATGAGGAAGGCGACGACCCCAGAGGGAGGTTGACCGCGGCGCCGAACTCCTGGGCAGAGAGGGAAGGAGCCGAGTAGCCCGAACCCCCGCCGGCGACCGAATAGGAAAGCGTCTCCAAGTACTGGTGGTAGTAGGTGATGGACACTGTCGACGCGGAGGCGGCCGTGCCTGCTGTCGACTGGGAGGCCTGCCACCTCTCCGTCGCGCTCGACCCGGCTAGCTGGGTCGACACAGTCCAGGTGCTCCCCGAGTCCAGGTCGTAGACCGTGGGCGACGTGCCTAGGGGCGCTGTCTCGAGGGCTCCGTTCGAGGTGTAGGTCAGAGTAGGGGGAGAATATCCCGAGCCGCCGCCCACGACGGCGTAGCTCAAGGTGAGGGGGACGATACCTAGCGGCGTCCGCAGCTCCAGCAGCTGCCCGGCGCTCAAAGTGTACTTCCCGGACGTGGAGAGACTAGTCCCCGAGTAGACCTGAATGTTGTAGGCGCCGGGCTCGAGCGTCACGGTGACTTCGCCGCCTGTGAACGGATACCTTCCGGAAGCGGCCCCGACGTCCGACGAGTTGGTGACCTCGAGCGTCCCCGAGGCGAGTGAGGTCTTCAGGTCGACTATCCCCACGCCGGACCGGTCCCAGAGCTTCCCGAGCGTCCCTGCCCCGGTCTGTATCTCGGCGATGATGCCTCCTTGGCTCGGGTAGTAATACCACTGGGAGAGCGCGCTCTGGATCCCCTCGGCCGTGTCGCTCCCGAAGTTGTAGGCGTTGGTTATCAGCTGGTAGTTGTGGCCGTTCCAGTACTCGAGCTGGAGCTCCACGTTGGACTGCACGTCGGTCGTCTGGCTCCCTCCGCCAGGCCCTCCGAGGATTAGCTCCGAGTCATAGTAGAGACCTGCAGGGTTGTAATTGTAGCCGTCGACAACGAACCCGCTCATCGCCGTGAGGTCGTGGACCGAGACGAAGGCTACGCTGTCGTACTCCTCCCAGCCGTAGCCGTCGTTGTACTCGAAGGTGACCGTCGGCTGTCCGGAGGCGCTGACCGAGGAATTGACTCGCAGGCTTAAGCTCGCGGGATAGGCGAGATCTACAAAGTTACCAGTTAGCGACGGGTTTGCCACGGCTGCGTAGAAGTACTGCTTCCCTGTCGGCAACACCTTGCCGTCCCCCGAGACCGCCCCAGCCTCCATGCTCCCGGTGGGGGCAGACGAGTTCCAGATGTTGTTCTCGAAGTAGACCTCGTTGGTCGCAGTGTCCAGGTTCGCGACGTCCTGGACCCAGTAGACGTAGACCTTTCCGCCGTTGTCGAATTGCAGGTTTACGTTGAGCTGGAACGTCATCCAAGGGGAGCCAGTGGAATTCCTCGTGCTCAACGATAGGATGGTCGCCGAACCCAGAGACGAGTTGGTCGAATATTCGTATGCCCCGCTCGGGCCAATGCCGTAATCGGCCAACCCCATTGGGGCAGGCTCCGCGGAGTATGCTGCGAAAACGTTAATCGTCTGTGATGCGAGACCGTTGAGGAGCTTCGCGTCCACCTTTCTGGGTATGGAGGGCGCGACAGCGGGGACTTTCGCGTCGGCGTGCCGATTCGAAGGGAGAAAGGCGGTGCCGCCCGAGACAAGGAGGAGCAGCATGACCGCTAGGGCGGCGCCGCGTTCCGACCACAAACCCCGATGTCGCGGTGCCTCGCTAAGCACCTGTGTCAAAACGGCATCTTTGCTACCAGTTTCATAATAACCCTTGTGAATTTCTGGCTCTTCGGCAAATCCGTCCCTCGAGATGTGGGGACGGCCTTTTCGGGTGGCTACATACTGGAGACGAACACCGATAGACTCGTTATGGGTTCCGTCTTGTCTCCATTAGGCCAGAGGTATAGCGTGTAAACTCCTGGTCCATTGCTCGAGTCAATGCCGGCCAGGGCCCAGCGGGAGGAACGACGCCGCGGCGGCCGCCAGGACGAGCAGATGGACGATCAGGATCTCGCTCTCTCTACTACCTAACTACCATCACAGAGCAGTGTGAGTAGTGGAGAACTCCTATTGCGACGCTTCCGAGGAGCAGCCTTTCAAATCCCCCGACGCCTCTCGCACCTATTACGACCAGGTCCGTCCCTATCTCCTTGGCGTATCGGGCTATCCGGACCGACGGAGATTGAATCTCCTCGATCAGCTCGAGCTTGGCGGTCACGCCCGCTCTTTTGAACTCCGACGACGTGTCCTGGAGAAGCTTCCGGCCATAGTCGCGCGCATCGTTCTCGAGGGTATTGGTTGCCGCTCCCGCGGCTGCGTCGTAGGCATACCCGGGGATGTGGATGATGTGGATCACGACGAGCTCGGCACCCATCGCCTTCGCGATTTCTCCCGCCTTCTTCGCGGCCTTCCTAGAATTTGCTGACCCATCGACCGCGACCAATATCTTGCGAAATGCGGCTGTCTTCGAAGATGGACCTCGCCTGACCACCAAGACAGAGCAACTCGCATGGGTCGCCACCCCGTTTGAGATACTCCCCAGCAGCATGCCTTGGAAGCCACCAAGCCTCCTCGTCCCAAGCCCTATCAAATCGCACTTCTTCCGTGCCGCACAGTCCAATATCGACTGCGCGACGGAGGGTTTCGCGTGAAGCGTCTCCCTCGAGACGCTTAGGCCCTTCCCTTCGAAGGGGGCCGCAGCCTTCTCAAGTTCCTTTTCCGAACCCTCCTCCAGCTTGGCTTTGACCTCCTCCGACTGGCGAGCCCGTCGGATGCCTCCTGATGGTATGACATTGAGCAGCGTCACATCCGCCTCGAAGCCTGCCGCAAGGCTCGCAACGGCTTCGCATGCGCTCAACGAGCTCCCAGAACCGTCGACCGCAACAAGTATTCTCTCGAATCCGCCCTGGCCCAACTCAGTCCAGTCCAATTAGGCTGCGTAAATAAAGGAGTTCGACCCGGCTGAAGTGCCTCTATATGCGATGCCGAAGAAGGTTAGAGGCTTGCAGCTTTGTCCAGTAATCCACCCCAGCAAAGTTCTGACATGCCACGCTATGCGTGGATCTTCACGACGAAACCACGACGAAGGCACGACGGAGAGCAAGCGGCCTTGAGTCCTGATTTCGTCGTGCGTCGTGAACTCCACGGTGGTTCACGGCGGTCCGGCACGGCACCTTATTGACCAAAACGGCCCTTCGCCGTGAATTGGCACGGCACCCCACGACGGGGCCCTACGGCGAAACACGGCGAAAAACCACGGCGACGAAGTTCACGGCAGTTCGTCGCCGGCTCTTCCTCAGTCCCGGTCATGCCAGACTCCAGCTTCAGTAGGCGGTCGATTCTCTCCGAAGCGGTGAAAATGCATTAGCACCGTCCGGCATTGTCGGGTTGTCGTTTGGTACCGAGTGCATCTCATGCTAGACCAAACGAAGACTAGACAGCACCCACCCACCGATACGGCGAAATAGCCAAGGCGGCGGGGAAGGCAGCGTCGGAGGAGAGCGGGTGAAGCGAGTGTCCAAGACAACCGACGACGTGCAGGTCAAGGCCGCGATGCTCAGCGTGGCGGACAAGTCGGGGGTCGTCGACTTCGCGAGAGGCCTGCGCTCTTTCAAGGTCTCGCTCCTGGCCACGGGCGGGACCTACACCGCGCTCAAGGACGCGGGAGTGGAGGTCAAGAGCCTCGGCGAGGCGATGGGCCTCTCGGAGGCGCTCGACGGGCGGGTGAAGACCCTCCACTCGAACCTGTTCGCCGCGATACTCGCCAAAAGAGGGGACGAAGGGCACGTGCGCGAGCTCAAGGCGATGGGCGTCTCTCCCATCGACATGGTGGTGTGCAACTTCTACCCCTTCGAGAAGGTGGCGAGAGACCCTGCCGCCACGGACGAGACGGTCGTCGAGAACATCGACATCGGCGGGCCGTCGATGGTCAGGGCGTCGACGAAGAACCATGCCTACGTCACGGTGGTCCCTTCACCGATGTTCTACTCGCCGGTGCTCGAGGAGCTCAGCAAGAGAGGCGGCAGGGTCGGCCTCGAGATGAGGAGGTCGCTCGCCGTCGAGGCCTTCGCGATAACTTCTTCCTACGACGCGGCGATCTACAACGAGCTCAGGAGGAGGTTCTCGCCCGGAGAGGCCTTCCCCCGCAAGTTCGTGCTGTCCGCGTCCAAGCACCAGGACGCGAGATACGGGGAGAACCCAGACCAAAAGGCGGCGATATATTCGATCGACGGCGCCAAGAGCATGACAGCGTGGAAGCAGCTCTCCGGCGATTCGCTCTCGTTCAACAACTATCTCGACATCGGGAGCGCATACGACATCGTCGAGGGATTCGAGGACGTCCCGACGGCCGCTACCGTGAAGCACGGCCAGATCAGCGGGTTCGCGTTCGCCGAGACCGTCGCCAAGGCATATTCTCTCGCGCACGCTTGCGACCCCGAGGCCGACTTCGGGGGGACCGTGGTGGTGAACCGCGACGTCGACGTCGCGGCCGCCCGCCTGATAGGGAAGAACGAGGGCAAGGAGGACGACTCCGTGTACACCGAGCTCCTCATCGCCCCGGGCTACGCCAAGCTCGCTCGCGAGCTTCTGGAGTCGAAGCAGAAGAAGAAGATACGGATGATCCAGGTCGACGAGAGGCCCGACTACAGATACGACCTGAAGGAGCTCGAGGGGGCGCTGCTCCTGCAGGAGGCCGCGGACTATAGAAAGAAGCTCGATAGGAGCAAGCTGACCTTCCCGACGAAGGTCAAGCCGGACGAAGCGACGGTCGAGAAGCTCCTCGCCACGTGGGAGGTGGTGAGGCGCGTGCAGTCGAACGGGATCGTCGTCGCCGACGGGACGGCCGGCAAGGGCGGGCGCCTCGGCGAGTTCTGGACGCTCGGGGTGGCGAGCTTCAGGAAGCGGAGCGGGGCCGTCAAGATCGCCCTCGACAACGCCGGGTCGAGGGCCAGGGGCTCCGTGTGCGCGTCCGACGGGTTCTTCCCGTTCCGCGACAACGTGGACTTCCTCGGGAAGGCCGGGGTCTCCGCGGTGATCCAGCCCGGCGGCTCGATTAGCGACCCAGAGGTCGTGAAGGCCGCCGACGAATACGGGATCGCGATGGCCATGACGCACACGAGGGCGTTCAAGCACTAGACAATCCGTCGGGATGTCTTAAATTCCCGAGGACGCGACCCGTTGCCTAGAAAACGATTTGGCCCCTACCCGCAGGGCTCTCGGCATTTCGAGCCTTCTGGCGCTCGTGCTCGTCTTGTCGCAGGCCTCCTCTCCGGTGCACGCTACGAGCTACTCGATGACCCTTCAGACCGACGCGCCGTCGTACTCAGGCCTCCAGCCGATCGTGATCACTGGCACCATAAACCCGGCTCCGGGGGCTAACACCGCGGTCATAATTACGATAGAGAACTCGGCCGGGACCGTGGCTGACGTCACGGAGGTCATCCCGAGCATGGCGGACGGCAGCTTCAGCTTCACCTCGCACCCCGGCGCGAACCAGGCATGGACCAGAGGCACGTTCACGGTCAACGCCACCTGGGGCGGGTACGGGGCCACCGCGTCGAGCGTCGTGACGTTCACGTACTCCCCAAACTCGACCTCGTCGTCGTCCTCCAGCTCCAGTTCCAGTTCTAGCTCGAGTTCTAGCTCCAGCTCCAGTTCTAGCTCGAGCACGAGCTCGAGTACCAGCAGCTCTTCTAGTAGCTCGAGCACGAGCACGACGACCACGACGCCCGCTCCGGAATTCCCACCGGGCGCGCTGGCCGCGGTGGCACTGGCCGGAGTGGCGGTGGTCGCGCTCTTCTCGAGGAGGTTCGACCCTAGACCCGCGGGAAGCGTCGCTCGCTGACCCCTTGAGCAAACGCCGTGAAGACGGATTAAATAGAGCGCATCTTCGGGCGAGCCCTACGGCGATTTCATGATGAAACCAGACCAACTAATGCGAATGCCAGCGACCGACCTCCTCACGGAGACCGAGATCTTCCCGTCGAGCGAGACCGTCTCTAAGGTGATTGGATACCTTAACGAATCGAAGCTGAGAGAAGCCTTCGTGGATGGCGGCGCCGCCGCGACGTGCATCGTCTCAGTCAACGACCTCCTGAACGTGACCACTCTCCAGACGAAGATCTCTTCGGTGATGCACCAGATACCTCGTCTAGGCCCGAACAACACCGTCAGCGACGCGGCGACCCTGATGCGGGAGTACAGGACGCGCTCGATGCCGATATATCGTGAAAGGAAGCTCATCGGGCAGATCACGTCGCCGTCCATAGTCGCAAAGCTCCTAGACTCCGACGCCCCCGGGAAGATCTCGTCGATAATGACGCCGACACCCATCTGCATGGACGTCTCAGACAGCGTATCGAAGGCGAGGGAGACCATGATAAAGAAGAAGGTCGACCAAGTACCGGTGACGAAGAAGGGCGCGCTGTACGGAATCGTCACCGCAGACGAGATTGTGTTCAACCTCATGCCGAAGCCCGACAAAAACGTGAAGGGGGACACGTTGACCGGAAGGTACGGCGAGGCGCTCGGAATATTTGCAAAGAGGGACGTGTTGACGAACGAGATCACGGACTCGCTGCGCGATGTGTACCAGAATATGTCCAAGAGCGGGTCTAACTACTCAGTGATAGTGGGCACGGACGAGATCCAAGGGATAGTCACGTACCGCGACTATCTGACCGTGCTGTCGAAGAAGGCCACCGCCAGCTCGATACCGATGTACATCGTCGGGCTTCCGGACGACCCCTTCGAGGCGGAGACCGCGAGGACGAAGTTCCTCAGCGCCGTTGAGCTGCTTCGCAGGAGCGTCCCCGACATCTCGGAGGCGAGGGCGGTCATCAAGATGGGGGAGACCAAGTCCCCGAAGAAGAAGTATGAGGTGAAGGTCTTCCTCGTCCATCCAAGAGACCACTACTCGTACTCGGTGCGCTCCTATGAGCTCGCGGACGCCTTCGACGAGGTCAACAACTGGGTCAAGGAGCTGGTGCAGCGCTCGAGACCGAGGAAGCAGAGGACCCCAAACGCTCGCTCCTATCCGGACGACTTCCGTCCCGAGACTGCTCCCGGCTAGGCTTGCCGCCGAGAGGCGCCGATAAGGCCCGGGACAGACGACCGCTCCCGAGGCGCACTACGGAAATATGAGATGATGGATGGCTGACGGGGGCAAGCGAAGTGTCTCGCGCGTCGGTCAAGGAAGGAAAGAAGTCCCGGTCCCTTCTCTCGGTCTCCGACCTCTCGGCGCGCGACCTCGCGGGGATGCTCGAGCGGATGAAGTCGCTGAAGCCGGCGATAAAGAGGCGCGACATCCTCACCGACCTCCGAGGGATTGTGGTAGGGATGCTCTTCGAGAAGCCCTCGACGAGGACCAGGACCAGCTTCGAGGTGGCGACGGTCCGACTAGGGGGATTTCCCGTCTACCTGGCGTCCGAGGAGCTTCAGACCAGCCGCGGAGAGCCCATCAAGGACACGGCGAGGATACTCGGGAGCTATCTCGACGTGATAGTCGGGAGGGTGTACTCCCACGAGACCCTCACCGCGATGGCCACGTTCTCGGGGGTGCCGGTGCTCAACGGCCTCAGCGACCTCGAGCACCCCACTCAGGTGATCTCAGACCTCTTCACGATCAGCGAGACGAAGGGGAGGCTCAGGGGCCTCACCCTGGCTTTCATAGGCGACGGGGACAACGTCTGCAACTCGCTCCTCCTCGGCGCTTCCCTCATGGGGATGAACGTGGTGGCGGCCTGCCCTTCGGGATATTCGCCCAACCCCGACATCCTGCGCCGGGCAGAGGAGAACGCGAAGAGGTCAGGGTCGGCGGTCCGGGTGGTGGACGACCCAAAGGAGGCCGCGGTTGATTCCGACGTGCTCTACACCGACGTCTGGGTGAGCATGGGAGAGGAGAAGGAGAGGAGCAGGCGCCTCCGCGCCTTCCGCGGGTTCCAGATAAACTCGGAGATACTGAAGCTCGCGTCCAAAGACGCGGTCGTGATGCACTGCCTGCCGGCGCACCGCGGGTTGGAGATCACCGACGACGTCATCGAGGGGAAGCAGTCCGTCGTCTGGAGGCAGGCCGAGAACAAGCTCTACGGGGCGGCCGTGGCGCTCGACTTTGTGACCGGCTGAGCGTCAGTTTTCGCTGCTCGGCGCAAGTTTGAGCGTTTCCGGCAAGAGGCGCCGAGAAAGCATATGTATCGTCTGAGCCACTGGGAGCGATTCCGTTGAAAATCAGAGACGCTCTCCCGCAGGTCTTCAACAGGGCATACCCGGTCCTGGACCCGAAGATGCCCATGCTTCCAGCCGTCTCGATGCTGCGCTTCCAGCAGATCGACGGGCTGCCGCTGGTCTTAGACGTCACGGCCGCGAGGCCGCGAGCACTCCATGGCTACTCGCTGCTGAAGAGGCTGCTCGCGCTCAGCCAGGGGGGGTTCTGGAGGTTCATCGAGAGGCCCTGCGAGGACGCCGCGCAGAGCATCGGCTCGGTGGGAGCCGACGAGAACCTCGAGCGCCTCTTCGAGGTGTTCCTCAAGGAGCGCTTCGGTTTCGCTTGGATCAGCGACACGGAAAGGACGGGGGTACCCGTGAGCCTGGCCGACGTCCTCGAGCTCTACAAGACGGGGACTATAGAGAGCGACCTCCAGGTGAAGGACGTGGCGTCCCCGGTCTTCGCCCTCCCCGGGATGACCCCGCTGAGGAAGACCCTGCTCTTCATGTTCAGCCACAGGTTCAGGCGAGTCTTCCTGTCCGCCGGAGGCGCGTTCATCTCGGACAGGAGCATAATCAGCCACATCTTCAGCCCCTCGGTGCTCCACGACCTGGCCGCCAACCCCGACAGCCTCCTGGAGATGCCGATAGCGGAGATAGAGAAGAGCAGGCCGCGAAGGGTGCCCGGGCGGACCTCGATGAAGGCGGCGGCGAACACACTTGGCGGGGACATCGGCCAGTGCCTGACATCGCGCGGGACGGTCATAACGCCCTGGGACATCATCATGAAGCCCTGGGTGGCGAAGAAGCTCAAGATAAACCGCTGAGCGGGCCTCTCGTGATTCTCGCGTGCAGCGATCGTCTCAACTGTTTAAGAGGCGCCCATGATTCGCCTTGAATGGGTTGTTTTCCCCTCTGCAGCTAGGCCTCAACACCAGCAATCTGTTGACCTTGGTCTACTTGGCCTTCTTCTTCGTCTTTATCGTCTTCGGGCAGCAGCTTCAATATTACATCTCAATAGGAAGCGTCAGTCAGGCTGTGAATCGCCTGATGCTGATGAAGGACAAGGCGACAAAAGAGACCTTGGACTACGTCGCAGCCGGGAGGCCGCCCGGGGATTCCGCAAAGAAGCTGGCCCAGCTGATCGAGTTCGTGACGATTATGCCGGAGACGCTCGACCCCGCCGGAGTCGTCCCAAAAATGCGGCAGGTGGTGAGGAACAGCGACGTGAGGGTGAGGAGCGAAGTTCAGCGTCTCATCGCGGTCGACGACCCGGTCAGGGTCTCGGTGGCCCAGAATATGGTTGAAATCACGAGCTCGCTCACCACCATCTACAAGGTCGTCAGACACTACTATCTCACCAGCAGGAAGACGAGGTCATACTTCACGCTCATTCAACTGCAGGCGAGCTTGCCGCAAATAATGGAATTGGCAAATGCCCTGAAGGAGACCACGGCCTCCCTCACCAACGTTCAGCCCATCGGCGATGGTCTGGGTGCTCTCGTCGCCTCAAGATTCATGGTGGACGTGCCGAAGCAGGCCATAGCCCGGGACACGGTCCTGAGCAAGACGGCATACAAAGGGAGGACCTTGTACGTCCTGAAGGCGGAGGGGCCTATGGGATACGTCGGCGAAACCGACGTCGCGATCCGGAAGGTCGTGGAGGAGATGAATGTCGAGCTGAGCGCCATAATCATGGCCGATGCGGCGTTGAAGTTGGAGGGAGACAAGACAGGCGAGGTGGTCGAGGGGATGGGCGCCGCGATTGGAGGGATCGGGACGGAGAAGTTCGGGATCGAGGAGGTGGCGGCAAGGCACTCCATTCCCATATACGCCATCCTGGTCAAGGAGAGCCAGGTCGAGTCGATGACCGTCATGAGGAAGGAGATAGCCGAGGCTTCACAGGCCGTGGTCGACGCCATTGCGGCCGTGATAGAGCAGAGGACCAAAGAGGGAGACAGCGTGCTCTTCGCGGGAATTGGGAATACCCTGGGGATAGGTCAGTAAGGCGTTCCTGACTGCCGCTCGAAAGACGAAGAGGGATGGGCCGAGCCGGATTCGAACCGGCGAAGCGAAGAGAAGTGGGTCAGGGGAGAATTGAACTCCCGATTTCCGCCGTGTGAGAGCGGCGTCCTACCAGGCTAGACCACTGACCCGACGGCACCGTAGGGGCAGCGCTTTTAAGACGAACGGTCGCTCAACTCTTCGATGTCAGGCCAATTTCCTGTCGTGGACAATTCTTCCTAACTTGAGTCGGATGGGCGAAGATAAGCCTCCACGGCCTCTCCACTTATCGTGGCGATTCAGGAGTCAGATGATATCTGCCCTTACACAGACTGGCCTCAGCTCGCTGGCTACTTTGATGGTGACGGTAGCATAAGCATCCGGAGGACATCTCGAGGACGACCGTTCACTCTCCTTCCGGCCTTGGAATTTGCCGACATGTCAAGACGACAAATAAGGATGGTGAAGGAATTCCTGCTTTCACGCGGGATTCGTACCGGTGCGATGACCAAGCGAAATGGCGCTTGGAGGGTAGAGGTGGGCACAATCGAGGGTGTGACGAGAGCCCTAACCGCCATGATGCCTTTTCTGTTCAAGAAGAAGACGGAAGCAGGAGCGACACTGGATTACCTGGCTGACAAGATAAGCGGCAATGAGCTCCAGAGAATCCTGAGGGCAGCCGTACGCAGAGGAGACAGGGAGAGAGTCGCACCTTTCATCGACCTCCCGTGGACGAGAAGGGCGGGAGCCAAGAAGGCAATGGAGTTATCTTGGAAATTCGCTGGAGGTAAGCCCTCGCTCGAGCCGGAAGGTCAGCTCGAAATCATTCGTCGCTTCGCGGCGGGACAGAGCCAACGGGGGATAGCAAGGTCTATGGGAATTTCCCGCGGCATGGTACGCAGAACGGTTTCCCGACATACGGCTCGCAAGCCCCGCACGTTCCGCCGTGTGAGAGCGACGTCCAAACCAGGCTAGACGATCGGCCCAGGATCAATACGCGCCTTTCGAAGCGATTTAAGCTCTGGGTTCCTTGCTACTTCTTGAGCCCGACGGACCTGTTCTTCAGCCTCAGGACCGAGGCGTGGCACTTCCTGCACCTTGTCGCCTGGAGGGCGTTCCTCGCTCCGCAGCGCAGGCAGACCTTCAGGAAGAGGCGCCTCTTCTGGGCGATCTGCTTCTTGGTGACGTCGGCGATCGGCATGTAGTGGATTCGTTCCCAAGCCGTTCAGGACCGGCTTAAGGACTTTTCGAGCTTCGAGGCGGGGAGTGGCCTTCTCCTTCTGAACGTGAGGCCCTTACAATGGCAGGGATCTCGGAGGTGGTCATCGCGACCTTCGCTCCTGCCTCTCTCAACGCGGCAATCTTGGACTCGGCGGTGCCGTAGTCCCCGTAGATTATGGCCCCTGCGTGTCCCATGTGCTTCTCCTTGGGGGCAGACCTACCCGCGATGTAGGCGACAAGGGGCTTCGGGAACCTGGTGTCGATTATGTGCTCCGCGAGCCGCTCTTCGGCGTCGCCGCCTATCTCCCCGACAATTACGACCGACCTGACGTCGTCGACTTCGGCTGCCCAGTCCAAGCACTCGGTCAGGGTGGTGCAGTTGACAGGGTCGCCTCCCACGCCGAGGGCGATGTGCTGGCCGAGGGCGCCCCTTGTGAGGGCGTCGGCCACCTCGTACATCAGCGTCCCGCTCCGCGAGAAGAGCGCGACCCCGCCTTCGCGGAAGGAGGGGGAGGGCATTATGCCGAGCTTCAGCCTCCTCGAAGGCATGATGATGCCCGGCGTGTTCGGGCCTATCACGCGGGCCCCGCTCTCCTCGCAGAGGCGAATCATCTTGAGCGTGTCCCGGATTGGGACGTGCTCGGTTATCGCCACGAGGAGCCTCATCCCGGCCCCCACCGCCTCCTCCGCGGCGGAGAGGAGGGCCGGCGCGGGGACGAAGAGAATCGACGCCCTTGCGCCCGTCTTGTCCGCGGCCTCCTTCACAGTGCCGTAGACGGGCACTCCTTCCACGGCCTGCCCTCCCCTTCCGGGGGTCACGCCCGCGGCCACGTTGGTCCCGTACCTCAGCATCAGCCCGGCGTGGAGGCCGCCGTACCTCCCCGTGATCCCCTGCACGATCACCGGCTCGTCCACCTCCGGGACCGCGAATGTCAACGCGAGACCGCCTTGACCGCGGCAAGGGCGGCCTCCTGCGGGGTGCGGAAGACCGCGACCCCGGCTCCTGACAGCAGCGCGCGAGCCTCCTCCTCCTCCGCGCCGCTTATCCTCGCGAAGACGAGCGCCATGGGCGCTTCGGAGAGGACGCCCTTCAGCCCCTCTGCGACGTCAGTGGTCCGCGTTATGCCTCCGAATATGTTGACCAGGATCACCCTCGCATTGGGGAGCCCTCGCACCAGCCTCAGCGCGGCCTCGACTCGGTCCCGCTGTGCCCCGCCTCCGAGGTCGAGGAAGCAGGCCGCCCTGCCTCCGAAGTCGGAGACCAGGTCGAGGGTCGACAGGACGAGCCCCGCTCCGTTGCCGACGACCGCAACGTCCCCGTCGAGCCTCACGAAAGCGAAACCGAACTTCGCTGCCTCCCCTTCGAGTGGGTCCTCGGGAGGGAGCTGCGAGAACTCCGGGTGGCGGAAGAGCGCATTGTCGTCGAGCACCACCTTGGAGTCGAGCGCGACAAGACTCCCGTCGAAGCGGACTGCGAGCGGGTTGATCTCCGCGAGCTCGCACTCCTCCTCCCGCGACAGCCTCTCGAGCTTGAGGAGTATCGAGCGAAACTCCGAGGACGTCCTCCCGTAGAGGCCGACCTTCGTGCTCAGCGTGTAGGAGTCGTCGTCCGTCAGCCCTTCGAGGGGGACAGGCACCTCCACCATGGCCCCCTTCGCTAGGGACTCGACCTCGGTTCCTCCGCTCCTCGATGCGAGGGCCACGAACTCCCTCCGCCCTCGGTTGAGCGAGACCGAGAGGTACATTTCCTGTGTGTGCTCGGAGGCCTCCTCAACCAGGAGCGCCCGAGTGTGCTCGCCTCCTACCCTGAGGCCTAGAACGCGTCTTGCTTCCCTCTTTGCCTCGTCCTTCGTCCTCACGAGGACGACCCCGCCGGCCTTCCCCCTTCCGCCGGAGAGGACCTGGGCCTTTATGACCGCGGGAAGCCCGATTTCTTCCACCGCGGACAGCGCCTGCGACTCGTCGCCGGCGAGCTTCGAGCGCGGGACGCGGATGCCATACTTCGAGAAGAGCTCCTTACCCTGGTACTCGAAGAGCCTCATTGGCGATGACGACGAGGATGCAATCTCGGATAAACATAGCCCCCGACGTCGCCCTCTGGTTTTTCAAGGTAGACATTTTGGTTCTGATGCGTTCACCGCGCATGAACGCTCTTCCCACCATCGACTGGGCGGATTTGGGTCGCATTGCTCTTTTCCCGTTCCGCCACCATCGCTTCACCTGGCGGGCCGTTGGCGCTGAACCTCAGCGCTCCCTTTGCAGAGATGTTTCTTGCCGCGTTGACATCTCGGTCAACCGTAGTTCTGCATTTCGGGCAGTGGACGCCCCGTTGCTCATTCGGGTATGTTCTCGACCCACATGTCGAGCAAGTCACGGAAGTCCCTCTCGCTGGCACATAGACGACGGGTATGCCTTCCCACCTTGCCTTATACTCAATCTGTCTCCGAAGCTCATAGTAGCTCCAGGAGCTGAGCCGGGCTCTGTAGTTTCTTCCTTGACCATTGCCTTTACGATAGAGCTTCCTCAGCCCCCTGAGGTCTTCCATTGCTATTCCGAAGCGCTTCTCTCTCGCTTGTCTTACGATTGCAGAGGAGCAGTTGTTTAGGATCCAACCGACCCTGCTTCGCTGAAGAGCGCCATACTTGCTGAAGACTCTCCTCCTGATTCGCACGTCATTCCTCTTGAGATGCGACTTAATCTCTCGATATGATTTCTTGATTAGCGTAGCTTTCGATAAGTCGAACCTCTGAATCTTTGCATCGCTTGATGCGATGCTAATGTTATCCAAGTTGCGATCAATCCCAATCATTCCTTTGAGCGCCACTTCTTCAACCTCCCTCGCGTAAGCGATACTTAGCGCCATAGGAGTCAGCGTAACAGACCTTGCAGTGCACCCTTGCAGAGCCGCGAGGGTGTGAGGATTGAGTTCAATGTAGACGTATTCGTGCGCCCGGAGAGTGAGCCTTAGTCTGTCGCCTTGAATTCTGAACCCATAACAGTCCGTCAGCATGAGCTTCTTGGCATGAGGCCCCTTCGTCCGGAGATTCTTGTCCAGTGACTTGCGATAATTCCTGAGAATCCCAGCGGCCCTGCTGGTCGCGGTGAGACGGTAATAAGTTGCAGTCTGATACTCAGCGAGAGCGCGGTAGGATGCGAGGCATAGCTTTCGCATCGATGTGATGTTCTTTTTGAGACCGATCCTGATGCAGTCATTTACCATCAAGCGGAAGTCTTCGAGAAGTTCGAGCGTCTCTTCAGTCGGTAGGTAGTTTTGCTTGACAACCTTGACTACCCGCATGCCATTTTTGGCGGAGTCAGTATTTTGCGCCCATGCGCTATAGAGACAATAATGCTGACATTTTTATATCAGAGGGAAGAGTGGTTTTCTGAAGCAGGGTTTGCCACTCCGGATACCGATATGCGCCTTTGACGCGAAGACCGGTATCCTCTGTGCCAAATGTCAGGCAAAGCTCAGCGCGGGCCAGATATCGAACTCCGACATCGTGGCCTCGAAGGTCTTGGTAAAGCTGGCCGAGTCCACTCCCGAGCTGAACAAGGCGGCGCTCCTCAGGTCGTACGAGGTCGAGGGGAGCTACGTCTTGGAGATGGAGCAGGCGGACGCCACCGTCGTGAGGTCCAAGCCCGAGATAAAGCAGAAGCTCGAGGACATGCTAAAGGGCAAGGTCTGGGTTATAGGGACATCCAACTCCGACAGGCGGTTCCTGGAGGAGCTGTTCTACCCGATACGAATCTTGACGGTAAACACCGTCTGGCTCCCGGACGGGAGCAAGCTCACGAAGGTGATAATCCCTGGAAGGAGGCCGGAGAGACTGCGGGGAGAAATCGAGGTCCTCAAGAAGATAGTGAAGCAGGTGAAGGGCATAGAGCTCCTCGTCGAGTCCGAGAGGGAAGCAACCCTAAGGATGTAGGCGGACGCGAAAGGGCTTCGGGCCAAGTGCAAACGCGGCTGGGCCAAGATTTAGAAACGCCTGCCTATGGACCGAATCTGTGGAGTTTCGAAGGGCGACAGGGGAAGGGGGCGCTGAGCAGAGATGGATAGACCACAATCTTCCGACCTGCCCTCTGTGCAGGTCGCCCTCGCTCTGGGGGATCTCGACGGGAGTGGAGCAGCAGGCGCTGGTCAGGTGGTATTTCCAATGCTCCAATTGCAAGGCAGTGATTTCGACGATCCCCGACACAGCAGTGTCCGCGCTGGCCGAGCCCGTCAACGTCACGAAGACCGCCCTGGAGGTGAACCTCCGCTTCGAGAGCGTTCAGAGGAGCGAGGACGAGGACTTCGTTGGAGAGGAGTTCCCCCTCTACGAGCTCCAGCAATGGGCCGAAGAAGACGAGACTTGACTTCCCGAGGAGTCACGCGAACCCGCTTTGGACGAAGCTCGCCATTACGGCTGACGCGTCCTTCGTGATGGGCGGGCCGTGTCCGGGCAGCAGGAGCGCGTACTGGAGCGAGGAGATCTTCCTTATCGACTCCTTCGCCTGCTCCATGTTGACGGTGAACGAGCCGGGTGGCAGGCCTGGCTTGCCGGAGGAGGAGGTCTTAAGCGCATCACCCACGAAGATCGCCACCTTGTCCTTGTAGAGGGAGATGCTCCCCTCGGTGTGTCCAGGGGTGTAGACGACGAGGAGATCGAGCAGCCTGTCAGAGTCCTTGAGCTCGATGTCGGGCTTCACCGGGGTGAACCTCATGAAAGGCCCCATCGCCCCGAAGACCACGCCCATCGCCCCCTTGACCTCCTTCAGCTTCTTCTCCCCAGAGAGCCTTGGCGCGTCAGCCTCGTGGATCGCGACCTTCGCGCCGGTCAGGCCCTTCAACTTCGAAGCGCTCCCCGAGTGGTCGATGTCCGGATGGGTGAGGACTACATAGCCGAGCTTGCCGGGCTCGATCCCAAGCTTCCTGGCGTACTCGACGATCTTCTTCTCGTTTCCGGGAAGCCCGGTGTCGATCACCGCGACGCCTTGGTCGGAGACGACGAGGAAGGAGTTTGCCCCGCTGACGCCCTCGATCTTGTGTATCCCAGGGGAGAGTTCCATGGGGGCACGCGAGGCTCGTTCCACGGCATAAACGCTTCCTCGGGTCTCGAAGCTAGGGTTGCAACCGCTCGGGATCCCTGGGGAAGAGCGCCGCCTCCTTGACGTTCTCGATTCCGAGCAGCGACGCTGTCAGCCTCTCGATGCCGAGCGAGAAGCCGCCGTGGGGCGGGACCCCGTACCTGAAGGGCTCCGTGAACCACATCAGGCCCTGAGGGTCGAGGCCCTTCTCGGCTATCTGCTCGACAATCTTCTCGTGCCTGTGCTCCCTTTGGCCGCCCGAAGAGAGCTCCAGTCCCTTGTAGACCAAGTCCACAGAACGGGCGAACTCGGGCTCGTCGTCGACCCGCATCACGTAGAAGGGCTTGACCGAGGAGGGGAACCGGTTGACGAAGAAGTAGTCCGAGCCGTACTCCCTCTTCACGAAGTCGGTGAGGAGCTTCTCGGAATCCCGGTCGAGGTCCTTCCCGCGAGGGAGCTCGTGCCCGAGCCTTTTCAAGGTCCCGTAGAGCTCGGGGAAGGAGAGCTCCGGGAAGGGGGTCCGCGGCTCTTCGAGGTCGAGCTGGAGGGCGTCGAGCTCCCGTGGGCACTTGTCGTTGACGTGCCGTATCCCGCTGACGAGCATCGCTTCTTCAACCCGCATCGTGTCCCTCTCGTCCTGGATGAAGGAGACCTCGGGCGCTATTGTCCTGTGCTCGCTCATGTGCCTCGGCGTGTGCGAGAGCTCCGCCCGCCAGCTCGGCCCTAGGTCGTAGACCCTCCCCAACCCTCCGGCGATCGCCAACTGCCGATGGAGTTGCGGGTCCTGCCTCAGGAAGGCGGGCTTGCCGTAGTAGTCGGTCTTGAAGACCTCCGCCCCGCCCTCCGAGATCCCGCCTAGGATGCTCGGCGTGAAGACACGGAGGAACCCCTTCGAACGGAGGTGGGCCTCCATCCCCTCGAGGAGGGCGTCCTGGATCCGGAAGATCGCCTGGACCTCAGGCCTCCTGAGGTCGAGCGTTCTCCAGTTCAGCCGCGTGTCGATGTTGGCGTCGGTCACGCCCCTCGGGTCGAGGGGGAGCGGCGTCGCCGCGGCGCTTATCACCTCGATGCTCTCAGGTATTATCTCGAACCCATTTCTCGCGACCTTCGCCTCCTTGACGAGGCCGGTGCACCGGACCACGTCCTCGGGATGAAGCGCGGCGACTCGGTCCACGACCTCCTTTGAGACGGCCTTCCTCGGCACGGTGATCTGGAGTATCCCCTCGCTGTTCCTCAGGAGGACGAAGCTGATCCCGCCGAGGAGCCTCACGTCGTGGACCCAGCCGCTGACGGTGACTTTCTCGCCCAGCTTCTTCGCTATCGCTCCGGGAGCGATGGTCTCTTCCAAGGCCTCACGGTCCCCCTTTCAGCGCCTTAAGAATCTACCAAACTAGCAGAGAAAGCTCACAGGCTTCCGCCGCGGCATGAATCACATTGGCGCTTAAGTCGAATGGTCGCGAATTATCTTCCGGGTGGCATGAAGACAACGTTCCGATTCCGCCTGTATCCGAGCCACATGCAGGAGCGGAAGCTTCTGAGGATGGTCGAAGCCGGGCGCCAGCTCTGGAACGATGCCCTCGCCCACAGAAAGCGACGCTGGGAGGAGAAAAGGCTCTCCACCACATACAGCCAGCAATGCCTGATTCTCACTGCCGAGAGGCGGGCCAATCCGTTACTGAGAGAGTTCTGTTCGCAGGCCGGGCAGGACATACTCAAGCGCCTCGACGGGGCCTTCAACGCGTTCTTCGCGCACCGGGCGAGATATCCAAGGTTCAAGAAATTCTCCGCGTCAGGGTCGTTCACCTATCCCCAAGCATACAACGGCTCGGCGAAGCCGGACGCGGTCCGAAAGAGGCTCTTTCTTTCGAAGGTCGGGAGCGTCAAGCTGGTCTTTCACAGACAATTGCCTTCCGGACGCGAGCGGCTGAAGACCTGCACGGTCATCAGGGAACCGAACGGCGAGTGGTACGCCTCTCTGGTGTATGAGCAGGACCGAGAAGCGCCGAAACTGATTACGAAGTTCGTTTCACCCGTCGGAGTGGATCTTGGACTGAGGTCACTTATAGCGACCACTGACGGTGTGAAGATTGCGCACCCGCAGTTTCTCGGGAACGCCGAGGAGCGGCTGAAGCGCCTCCAACGGGACTTCTCCAAGACGCGGAAAGGCTCGAAGAACAGGGAAAAGGCGCGCAGGTTGTTGGCCGTTAGGTCTTCGAAGGTCTCAAGGCAGCGGGCGGACTTCAACCACAAGTTGAGCGCTCAGCTGGTTCGGAGTCACGACCTGATCGCCTTTGAAGACATGAAGGTCAGGAACATGGTCAGGAACCACGCGCTCGCAAAGTCCATTGCCGATGCCGGTTGGGGCCAGCTTCGAACCTTCTCTGAGTACAAAGCTGAACGAACAGGCAAGCTTGTCGTTTACGTACCCACTGCATATTCAACGCAGGAGTGCCGTTTCTGTGGGACGCTCAACCAGGTCCCTCTCAAAATCCGCTCTTTTGACTGTCGAGGTTGCGGCCGGACCTTGGACCGCGACTTCAACGCCGCCTGGATTGTGCTGAAGCGAGGACTCGCTCAGGTAGGGCAGGACATGCCCGAACTCAAGCCTGTGGAGACAGGACCTCTACCCGTCCCGACAACGGGACGCGCAAGCCCCGTCGATGAAGCAGGAACTATACGCGGCGACGATTCATGCCGACCCAGCAAGAAGCCGCCGCTGGAAGCCCACCATTTTCAGTCGTGGGAGGATGTCACAGGGCCTTGTACTGCTCTGCCCAGTTCGCATACGCCCGAAGCATCTCCGGAGAGACGCTGGGCTTGCGCGACTTCATTATCTCTTTGAAGTCGGTCATGACTATGGGCCGCGGCTGGACGCTCTTGTCGAGCGCCTTCCCCGTCTCAAAGAGCTCCCTGACCACCCGGAGCTGCCCGCCCTGGCAGATGTCCCTGATGTCGGATCCTGAGTACCCCTCGGAGATCCTGGACAGGTCCTCCAGGCTGATGCCCGGGTCCACGTTGATGGGCGCGGTGTAGTTCTTGAACATCGACATCCTGCCGTCGAAGTTCGGGAGCGGGATGTAGATCCTCTTCTGGAACCTGCGGAGGAAAGGCCAGTCGAGGGACCACGGCTTGTTGGTGGCCCCGACCGTGTAGAGGTGGACGTCTTTGCCCTTGTCTTGGATCCCATCCATCTCCTTGAGGAACTGGTTCCTCACCCTGGTCTCCCCGCCGACCTCGTTGGTCCGGCTGCCCAGGATGGAGTCGAGCTCGTCGATGAAGATTATCACCGGGTCGCCCTTGTCAAGGAGCTTCCGCGCCTCGGTGAAGAGCTTGGAGACGTTCTTCTCAGCCTCGCCGAGCCACTTGCTCATTATCGAGGCCGCGTCTATCGAGATGAAGTATCCCTGGATCTCTGCGGCGGTCGCAGCCGCGAGCATCGTCTTCCCGCACCCCGGCGGGCCGTAGAGGAGGATGCCCCTTGCCCACCCGAGCGGGAAGAGGTCGGGCCTCTCGAAGGGGAAGACTATGGACTCGCGAATCGCCCTCTTGGCGTCGTCGAGGCCGATGACGTCGTCCCACTTCACGTTGGGCTTCTCCCTGACGACGAGTTCGTTGAAGGAGGCCTTCAGCTGCGGGACCATCTGAGGTCCCTTGGCCGCGCTTCCGTTCCCGTTGCCCCGGTCGCCGCCGGTCGAGAGGAGCGCGGACGTCGGCGCCTCGGACTCGGCGCGGGCGCTGCCGTTGCCGTTCCCACTCGGTCCCATGATCGAGAAACTCGCACCCTCCTGCGGCGTATCCTGCGGGACGAGCCCGTGCGCCTGCTGGATGGCTTTCACCCGCTCCTGGTAGATGGAAGCCTTGTCCATGTAGTGCCTGTTGAGCTTGTAGTCCGGATAGAGCCTCACGAGCTTTATCAGGGTTGAGATGGCCTTCTGGTAGCTCTGGATGGCCATCCCGTGCGCGCCCTGGGAGTCGAGGCGGATGGCCTCGCCCGCATACTTCCTCGCGTCCTCCTCAAGCTCTCTCGCGGCCACTACGCTCATCTAGAATCGCTGCTCCTGCCTGGTGCCGGTTTAACCTTGCCCTGCGCCACAAGGTGGATCATCGACTGCTCGACCAGGTCCTGGGGGATCCCAAGCTGCTGCGAGGTCCTCGATATGTCGAGCGCCCCTTCGTGGGTCGCCGCGTACCGGAGAACTTCGAAGTCGACCTTCTCGTCCTTGGGGGCGGAGTAGAGCGTCCCCAGCACGAAGCTCTCTTCCTCGTCGTCTCCTGTAGCCAAGAGAGGCGTGTGGTCGTCGGTGGTCCGGAGTATCTGCTCCTCGAACTTGCCGGGCATCATGTTGAGGCTGTCCTTGAGGCGGGCCGACTGCTCCTCGGCGTACCTCTTCGCCTGCTCGACGAGGTCCTCGGAGTTCTCGGTCTTGATGTCGATGTTGATGTTCGGGGAGATCTGCCCCATCTGGGCCATGGTCTCCACGAGGGTGCTGTTGATGCCGGTGGACGCCGCGTCGAGGGCGGGGATGACCCCCTGCATCTCCTTGCTTACCTGCTTCAGCGACCTGAAAGCGGTGTCCATGTGTAGCATCGCGTCGCCGATCTCTGTGATGCTCTGCAGCCTGAGGGAAACCTGTGTGAGGGCGAGCTCGCTGGCGTCGACGACCTGGCAGACTTTCCGCACCTCGGCGTGCTCGGCCGCGTAGACGGCCGCCTTGGACTGGTTCTTCTCCTGGAGCGCCCGGACGGTGGTCTCGAAGAGCTTTTGCCGCCTCTCGGCCAGCCTCGCCTTTAGAGCGTCCAGCTCCTTGCGCTGGGTCTCGATGTCTCGAAGCGCGACCGCAATCCTTCCCTTGTAGTCGCCGCCGCCCCTCCCCCTCCTGAAGATGCGCAGTGAGTCCATCGAAGCCATCACTAGGTCGGCACCACCGCTACGGACTCCAAAGCGCACGCTAACAAGGACACTAGCACGTTCCATGCACGCGAACGCGATGCGAAGTAATCATGCCTTTGGTCAACAAAAGAGAACAAATAACTGAACAAGCTGCGAATCTTCAGCCCCGTAGCGTCTTCTTTTCTAATTGTTGTCAAGAGATTCGGACCGGGTGTGAGGTTTCGAGCTCATCGATTCTAAAAAGAGGAGGTGAGGGGATGCTCCCGCTCGCGCGGGGTGGGCACCCCTCTCGGTTTCCATTGCGTGGTCCTTTACGATGTGCTTTCCGTCGACCCTTCCATCGAGGGGAGCCCAGAGGGAATCTCTGGGAACTTCTCCTTCATCCTCTGCTCGGCGACTGCTGCAGCCTCTGCAAGTACCTTCTCGGCGTCCTCGTTGGCAGCCTCGAAGTTCAGCGAGTACCCGCCCACCGTGCCCGCATCCACCAGGATGCTGCTCAGCAGGCCTGATATTTCGCCGATCTCGCCTTCTGCCTCCGGAAGGACACTGACAAGCCCTTGCCTGACGCTGCGAATCACTGACATTGCAGGGGTGAGGGTCACGACGATGTCGCCCAGCTCGGTGATCGTGTTCAGCCGCAGGGTTATCTGCTCGAGAGCCAGTTTGGCCTGTGTGACCATCCTGTTCATCTTCCTGATCTCCGCGAGTTCGTTCGCATAGACCGAAGCATGCTGCGAGTCATGCTTCTGGATAGATGACACGATCTTGTTGAAGATCGAGGCGTCTCTTTCCCTGAGCTTTGCCGATGTTGCATCGAGTTTCGCGACTTGCACCTGAATCTGCCTTACTGCCAGGTCCAGCCTCGGTTTGAGGGGTCCTGGGTTCTTCACAGACTCACGTACTCGTGACGTGATTCCGGCCGTGTTTGACTTCTCCCACTTGCTTGCGAATTGGGACATATTGACTCGCTGGTTCAAGGTTGATGACCAGTCTTCTTATGCCGAATGTCACCGAGCAACCAGTCACCGCGGTGAATGGCGTGGCAGTGAATCACGGAGCAAGGGGCATGAGCCTCGCGGACGACTCGAGCGAGCTCGTCTTCGGCCTCCAGGGATTCGGGCTGACGGAGTACGAGTCGAGGGTGTACTTCGCGCTCCTCTCCAACGGCGCGTGCACGGTCAACCAGATACAGTATGCGTCCGGCGTCCCGCGGACGAAGGTCTACCAGGTCTCACAGCAGCTCACGAGGAAGGGACTCCTCAGGGAGGTCGAGGGAGGCAAGCCGTCCAGGTTCGAGGCCCAGCCCCCCGAGGTGCTCCAGTCGATTTTGGTCGAGAGGGAGCGGAAGGTCAGGACACTCAGGAAGTCGATGGTCGCGCTCAAGAAGGTGAGGGAGAAGAACGTCAACCCCGGGGACGTGACAGAGGAGAGATACCTCTCCCTTGGGTCTCAGAGCCTCTTGATGAGGCTCAAGGAGTCGATACTCAAGGCCGAGAAGGAGGTGAAGTGCATAGTCGACAACTGGGGGCTCCACCTGATCCAGGAGTGCATCGAGGAGGTGGAGAGCGCGTGCAGGCACGACGCCGAGGTGAGGATAGTCTCTTCCCTCACGGAGACGGTCCCGGAGTTCCCGTTCTCGTCTCCCAGGCTCAAGCTGAGGTTCGGGAGGCACTTCGTCTCCAAGAGCGTCTTCGTCATCGACAACTCGGAGCTCATAATCGTCAACAGCCAGACGGGGAGGGGATACCAGATCCTCCTGAGCGAGCTCAGGAGCGCGATAGGGGACGAGTTCTTCGAGGGCATCTGGAAGAACTCGACGAGCAGCAGGGCGATCTCCTCGCTCCAGCTCGTCGACGGCATCCCGTTCTTCGTCGACCCGTTGCTCATGAAGGACCTATTCATCGAGGCCGTCGCGCGCGTCCTCAAGGACGAGACGACGATAGAGAGCATCGGCGAGGCTCTGGTGGGCCTCCTCGAGATGCGGGTCTCCTCGAAGCTCACCCGCCAGCCCATCGACACGACCGTCAAGTTCATGCTCGCGATGATGAGAGAGGAGCTGGGAGAGGACGTCACCTCGACGGAGTACGACCCGCTCACGAAGATAGCGAGGATCGAGATGCCCGACAGCCAGGGCTCTGTCCCGAGCTCGGCGTGGTACTTCGCCCTGGCGGGGATGCTCAAGAAGACGGGGACGGCCAACGAGCTCTTGCAGGTGGCCGCTTTCCCCGAGACCAGGAGCCGCATAATCCAGCGGCGGTTCGCCGGCACTCGCTGAAGGCGACGCTCAGGCGAAGTCTTAGATAACGACCCGATTACTCGAAGGGGCGGCTCAGAATGAAGCGAAGTGACGAACCTCGCGTCGCTTTCATCTCCGACGTGCACTCGAACCTCGAGGCTCTGGAGGCGGTGCTTGACGAGGTGGGGAAGTTGAAGGTCTACTGCTGCGGCGACATAGTCGGCTACGGCGCGTCGCCGAACGAGGTCGTCCGCGTCCTCCACGACATTGGGGCCACCTGCGTGATCGGCAACCACGACCGGGCGTCGCTCGACGGCGACGTCGGGGAGTTCAACCCGAGGGCGGCGATGGCGGCCATGTGGACGTCTCAGCACCTCGACGACGATAGCAGGGCGTTCCTCGGGTCGCTCCCCATGGAGGTGGCGACCGGGATCGGGGGGAAGAGGGTCTACATCGTCCACGGGTCGCCCGACGACCCCATGTGGGAGTACGTCCGCCCCACCACCCACGCCGACCTCTTCGACTACTACCTTCAGAAGGTCAACGCCGACGTGATGGCGCTCGGGCACACGCACCTGGCCTTCCAGTGGCGGAGCGAGACCGGTGGACTGGTCTTCAACCCGGGCTCTGTGGGGCAGCCCCGGCACGGGGATGCGAGGGCGTCCTACGCGATCCTCTCCGTCGAGCCGGGAGAGGTCAGGGTCGAGGCCAGGCAGGTCGAGTATGACATAGAGAGGGCCGCGAAGAAGATTCTAGAGTCAGGCCTTCCGCCGTCGCTTGCGACCCAGCTCCTTTCCGGGCAGTAGCCCCCGCGAGACGTCGAGGTATATCGGCCTCCCGTCCAGCTCGTCCTCCTCCCACTCTCCCCCGCCGGCCTGCTCCTCGAGCACCTCGACCTCCTTCACCCGGACCAGGAAGGCCAGGTGCTTCCTCAGCGGCGCGAGCATGGAGACCGTCTCTTCGTCGAGGCCAGCGACCCTCGCCTTGGCGAGGACGGCGGCGGGCGAGAAGCCGCGCTTCTTCCTCAAGGCCTGGAGCCTCCTCGCGACGTCCCTCTCGACGCCCTCGGCCATCAGCTTGTCGTCCCTGACCTTCTCGATTGCGACGATGGTCTCCCCCCTCGCGGCGGCCTCCCAGTCTCCGGTCCCCCGGAAGTTGAACTCCATCGCGGAGACCGGGACGTCCACCTTCTCTCCCTTGGCGGTGGTGAGCTCGATGGGCGAGCCGCTCCTGTAGGTCTCCCAGGCCGCGTCCCCCTCGATGACCTTGAGGCTGGCGAGCACGTCGCTGGTCTTCTCCTTGAAGTGGGCGCCGATCTGCGACCTGTTCGGGGTGAGCGTCACGGACACTGGGAGCGCGGAGACCTTCGTGGCGAAGGAGACCTTCTTCACGTTGCAGAGGAGCGAGATGAGCTTCTGCGCCCGCTTCATCTTCGCGGCCTTCTCGGGGGGGACGTACACCTCCATGCCCCGGAGCGGCCAGCGCCTCTTGAGCTTCGCCTTCTCCCTGGCGGAGTTGCAAGCTCCCTCCACCATGAGCGCGAACTCGACGGCCTCGCTCTCGGCCTTCGCCGCCTTGGGAAGGGCGAGCTTGGGGAGGTCTTCGAGGAGGAGCGGCCTCTTCCAGGCGCCCTTTGCGAAGACTTCCTGGTGTAGGTATTCGGTGAGAAAGGGCGAGACTGGATGCAGGAGGATGTCCAGCGTGGACAGGGCGTGGCCCAGGACGGCGAATATCGCGAGCCTCCTCTGTTTCTCCTTGGGTGTGTCGTTCCAGAGCTCGTTCCTCACCATCCTAACGTAGCCCTGGCTCAGGACCTCGACTATCTGGTGCTCGAGCTCCTTGCACGCCTCGTTGTATCTGCCCGTCCCGTACGCCTTCTTGACGGCGCGCACCGCCTGATCGAGGTTGTAGAGGATCCAGAGGTCGACCTGCGTGAGAAGCTTCTTTCCGGCCGCCCACTTGACGGTGTGCCTGCTCGGGTCGAAGCCGTCCTGCTCGCCGTTCTGCTTGAGGTAGACGTGCAGGTGGTAGAGCGTGTTGAGCACCTGGTATGGCCTCCCGGTCATCTCCTTGGTGTCCAGGCTGAGCGCGTCGACGGGCGAGCTCTTCCACATGATGTAGTATCGCAGGAGGTCGACGGAGCCTTTGTTGAGCATCTCGAGCGCGTCCAGGACGTTCCCCAGGCTCTTGCTCATCTTCCGTCCCTTCTCGTCTAGGACGTGCCCCTGGAAGAGGAACGCCTTGTACGGCGCGACGGGCTTCTCTTCATAGACGACGTTGAGGACGAGAAGCGTGTACGCCCAGCCCCTCGTCTGGTCGATGCCCTCGGTGAGGTGCCGGACGGGGACCAGCGCCTTCCTCTCGGCGTCGGTGAAGGCCGCGAGGGGGGCGGAGCCGCTGTTGTGCCACGTGTCCAGGACGAATGGCTCCCTCCTGCAGTCGCCCCCGCACTTCGGGCAGCTCAGGACTACCCTGTCTATCCAAGGCCTGTGGAGCTCGAACTCCTTCCCGTCGGGGAGCTCCTTGGCCTTGTCGACTATGCTTTGGCGCGAGAAGGCGGGCACCTTCTCCTTGCAGTCCTCGCACACCCAGATCGGCAGGGGCGTCCCCCAGATCCTCTCCCTGGAGATGCACCACGGGGGCGACTGCTTGAGGAACTCGATGAACCTGTTCCTGGGCGAGTCGAAGTAGTACTCGACCTTCTCGGCCGCCTCCACGAGCATTTCCTTGACTCTGTCGATCCAATAGAAGTACTCCCGCCTCGCCACCCAGACCAGCCTGTGGCCGGACCGCCAGCACGTGGGGTACTCGTGCTCGAGCCTCCCCTCGTTCACGAGGTTCCCGCTCTCGGCGAGGAGCTTGGAGACGACGCTGTCGGCGTCCCGGACGAATAGCCCGGCGAACCGGCCTGCCTCCTCGGTGAACCTCACCCTGTCATCGATCGGGGAGAAGACGGGCACCCCCCTCCTTGTGGCCACCTGGAAGTCCTCTTCGCCGTTGGCCGGCGAAAGGTGGACGAGGCCCGTCCCCGTCTCGGTGTCCACGAACTCCTCCGCGACCACCTTGTGTATCCTACCCTGGGCGTGGAGCTTCTCGAGCCCGGGTATCACACTGAGCAGGGGGTGCTCGTAGGCGAGTCCTTCGAGGTCCCTCCCCTTGACCACCTTGACCGTCTCCCCGAACTGCAGCCCGAGCTCCTTCGCGAGCGGGGCCTTCCTGTCTTCGCCGACGACCCAGGTCTCCCCTCCCACCCTGACGTACGCGTAGCTCGCGTCCGGCTTGACGCCCACCATCTCGTCCGTGACGACGGTGAAAGGCATGGTGGTCCAGATCACCAGAAAGCTCCCGTCGGGCGCCTTCACCTTGTAGTAGAGGCTCGGGTCCTCGAGCGTCTCGTAGCCGAGGACCGCCTCGGCGTGGCTCAAGGACGTCATACAGCTCGGGCAGTAGGGGACGACCTTGTACCCCTCGCCGAGAATGCCCCTCGCCCAGGCCCGCTCGAGGAACTTCCACTCCCGCTCGATGTAGCTGTCGCGGTAGGTCATGTAGGCCTTGGAGTGGTCCAATAGGAGTCCCAGGAGGTCGTCCGCCTCCTCCCACGACTGGAGGTACTTGCCGAGGAGGCGCTTGCAGGCCTCGACGAGCTTCTCCTCCCCTATCTGCTTGAGGTCCTCCCACTTGTTTCCCGAGAGCCCTAGCTCCTTCTCGGCCTGGAGCTCCACCGGGAGGCCCTGGCAGTCCCAGCCCGCGCGGAAGACCACGTTCTCCTTGAGGAGAAGGGTGCTGTATCGATACCAAAGGTCCTTCATTATCCTTCCGCGAATGTGCCCGATGTGGGGGACGCCGTTGAGCGTGGGCGGGCCCTCTACGTATCCCACCACGGGCTTCTTTCCCATCGACCTGGAGACCTCCTTGATGATGCCGACTTCCTTCGCGAACTTCCTTACCCTCGGCTCGACCACCTTCCAGTCGTAGACCGTAGAGAGCGTTGGTTCCCTCGGCTGTGGCTCACTGGGCACGGATTTGATAATCACTCATGCGCTTCTTGCCGCACAATGCACGGACGAAAATCGATTTTAAAATCCTTCTGCTCGTCGACGGGTCCGGAGGCTAGGAGTCGCCGCTGTAGTCCGAGAGCGCGGCCTGGTACCCGTCGAGGGGCTTCGCGTCGAACCCCTCCGCCCGGAGCGTCTTCGCGAACTCGCTGGTGAAGCCGTGCGTGGTGTAGACCACCTCGGGGGAGACGTCCTTCACGAGCCGGAGCAGCTCGGCGTAGTCGCAATGGTCGCTGAGCGGGAAGGAATAGTCCGCCCCAAGGTAGCTCCCGTACCCCCTCTCGACCGCCCACCCGCTGAATGCCGCTAGCACCGCACCGTACTCCTTCTTGAGCTTCACCGCGAGCTTGTTCCGCGAGCTCATCATCGGCGCGACCATCACCCATGGGCCTTGGGGGAGCCCTTCGAGCGTCCTGGTCATGGTCCTGGCCTCCTCCTTGAGCGGGACCCCCGAGTCCCTGTAGATGTCGTTCATCTGGCCGACCGACTCGTAGACGAAGAAGGGGTTCCAGGTGGAGAAGAGGTATGAGAGGATCTGGGACTTGCCAAGTGGATAGCCCATGAGCACCACCGGCCGCCCCTTGTCGAAGGTGTGCCCGATCATCTCGTTCACGAGCTTGACGACCTGGTCGAGCGGAGGGAAGATGTAGCGCGGGTCGCCGAACGTGGTCTCCGTGATAAGGACCCTCGCCTTCTTCGTCCTGCACTTGCTCATGAACGCGCGCTCCCTCCCCGCGGCGTCGCCCGTGTAGAGGAGCTCGTCCTCGATGTAAAGGGCCCTAGCGCCTAGGATGTGCCCGGAGTCCAAGAGCGAGACGCCGTCCGGAGGGTCGGCCCTGTTCGAGTCCAGCTCCACCCCCCTGGCCCGTGCGAGCAGGACCGTCTCCTTCGAGGCAAGCACCTTCGACTTTGGATGCGGCCTCTCGACGTGGTCCATGTGGGCGTGAGAGACGAAGGTGTAGTCGGACTTGACCGGTGCCTTGGGGTCGAGCGCGTACCTCGTAGCTCCCCGCTCGACCATGATTCCCTCCCCGAGAGATACGCGTGTCTTGCTCAAATTGACTGAGAGTCTACCTTCCCTAGGGCGTCGACCGGAGAAGCTTATGATGTTTAGGGTCGCGGCAGGTAGACATCGAATCCAGGCTTTGTAAGGGGAGCTTCGGAGGTCGATGAAAGATCACACACGGCCCCCGTGCAGACGGACGTGGAGCATCAGGAGATCGTCGTATTGGGTAACGAACCCGCAGAACGAGCACTGCTTGAGATTCGGGGGGAGCTGTTTCTGCTTCTTCTTTCTCATCGCCGAAACGGGGTCTGCCGAGTGCACGACGATCCTCTCACCGGCCACCTCAACGGCGTAGTGGACGGCGTCTTTCCTTCGCGAGACGAAGTCTGTGACGGCGCCATTCACCACGGACTGCTCCAGCCTCTCGTCGGAGAGGGCATCCAAGACGATATCCTCGCCCTTTATCAGAGCGACTGCCACGCCTTCGAGCGCGTCGGAGAGCTGGGACGCGAGGGCGAGCTTCTCATCGGCCGATAGCTCGGAGCAGTCGACGAGAATCATGGATGTGCGTGGCTCGCGGTCTGCTTTACGCGTTTTGTTGGAGAGGCGTGGCGGTCAACCGCGGTCCCGAGGTCAGGGTAAGGAATGCCTCAGGGATAGCCCTGCGTCACTTGAACTTGCCGAAGAGCCGCTTGAAGAACCCGCCCTTTTGTGGCTCGGGGTTGGACTCGCCGCCGCCACTCGTGGAACTCTGAGGCGTAGTCGGCACACTCGGCTCCTCATTCTCTTGCGGAGTGGTGACCTCCGTGGAGGCTGTGCCAGTGTCGGCCCCGTTCAGCCTTGCCACGGCCTCCTCGATTATCGAGACGGTGGGAGCCCGCACGACCTGCGCGTCCTGGGACGCGAAGGATGTTGGCTTGGCCTGAGCGGTCCCGTCGAAGGTCGCAAGGCTTCCCGATGCCGCTGCGGCCTCTCGGATCTCAGGGATCTGCGAGATCTCTGATATCTCTGGCGCCTCTGAGGCTCCCGGCGCGTTCGCAGCTGCCTGCTGGGGTGCGGTGTCTTCGCCCCTTCTCTGGAAGAAAACGTCGTTGTAGGACGCACGAGACGCAGGCTGGATTCCGACCTGGGCCGTCCCGTCCTGTCCTGCGGAACCGACAACGACGGGGGCCGATCCAGCGGTTGCCTTTGCCCTCTCGCTCCTCGCCCTGGTTAAGGGGTCGTCGCCTAGACGTCTGGACAATTCAGGATCTCCTTGGCAAGCTCGCGGTACGCCTTCGCGCCGGTGGATTCGGGGTCGTACTCGAAGATGGACTTGTGGTGGCTGGGCGCCTCCGCGAGCCGGACGTTGATCGGGATCACCGTCGTAAAGACCCTCTCGCTGAACTCGTCCCTCACCTTCTCGGCGACCTCTCTTGAGATCAGGGTCCTCCTGTCGTACATCGTGAGCACCACGCCCAGGACGTTCAGGCCTGGATTGATGTCCTCCCTCACTTTCTGGATCGTCTCTTGGAGGTGGACGACCCCGTCCATCGCGAAGTAGTGGGTCTGGACAGGAATGATTACGCCGTTCGCGGCCGTGAGGGTGTTCACCATCAGGAGGCCCAGCGAAGGAGGCGTGTCGATGAACACATAGTCGTAGCTGCGGCTGCCGTCGGTGACGGCCTTCAGCTTCTTCTTTAGCTTGAACTGCATGTTGATGTCGTTCGCGAGCCTGATCTGGCAGGAGCTCAGGTCCTGGTGCGAGGGGATGATGTCGAGGTTCTCCCTGCAATTCTCCAGCACGACGTCGTCAAGAGTGACAGAGTCGTCCAGGAGCAGGTCGGCCGCGGTCTTTCCCGAGTGGCTTCCGGGAGCGACCAGGTAGTCGGTCGCGTTCGCCTGAGGGTCGAGGTCGATTATCAGGGTCCTCCTTCCAAGCGACGCCAGCTGGCACGAGAGGTTCACCGCGAGGTCAGTCTTTCCCACTCCGCCCTTCTGGTTGGCGACCGCGAGGATTCGCGTGGTCGTCGCCTTGCTCGCGAGCGTGGTCCTCGATCCCGAGGCTGAGGCCTTGCTGACTGTTCCCATTTGTCTCGTCTCCTCTCATCTCGGGGCGTTCTCGATAATAACTCCGAGGTGATTTCATTTACATCTAGAGGCCAACTCATCTTAACCTGGGGCACGGCCCGCGGCAAGGCTTCGCCTAGGCCTAGGAGTCAGCCGCGCCGCTTTGAAGCCGTCTTGGCTGGGTGAATGAGCGCGTGCTCGGCTGCCCTGACCTGACTGAAGAACGAATCGTTCGACCTCTCGGTCCCGCTGCCCCTCGCCAGCTCGGTCTTCAGGCCGTCGATGACCAGACGCCCTCCGTATTCGCCGAGAAGGAGCCTCACTGACCGCTCATATCTCGGTGGGTCTTGAACAGCCAATCGAGTGTCGACGTAGAACTCTATCGCCTCAGCGTTGCCAAGTCCGACCATTCTCACCAGCGCCCCGTAGATCAGATTCGTGACCTGGCCCCCGGGCAGGACTCGCGCGGCCCTCCTTGTCTCCTGGGCGAGCATTTTCACAATCCCCTACTCGCTTTCCCATAAAAGCGGAGAGGATTTCTGGTCTAGAGCAGAGATAAGGCCCACTTTGAGATTGCGGTGTGCGGCTTCTCGTCGCGGGCGGACGCGCTGTTGCTAGACGACCGGAGTCCAGACGCGAGGACTCGCAGCTCGTCGCTATTGCTTTCTCTTGTGGAAGAAGTCGAACTTCTTTACCGGCCCCTTGTAGTTCTCGTTCCGGGGGCAGTGCGGGCCGCACTTTTCCTTGAAAGGATGGTTGTGTCCCTTCTCCTTTTCCTCCGCTCGCTTTTGGTATGTTACCAAATCTGACTGTCTTGAGGAAAGAATGGCATCTAATAAGTGCTGTCGGTTGTCCACGAATGCTGGTGGCGCCCGGGCTACTGGGTGACTCGCGAGAGCCTGAGCATCTTCCAAGAGTTCGGTCTTAGCTCGACCTTCGTCTCGAACCTGTTGAGGAGCTTGACGCGCTCCACAGCGCTCCAGAGCCCGGTTTCCTGGCGGAGCTCCTCCATCTGCGCGAAGAGGGTCGTCGAGAACGACTTGGACCTCAACGTGACGGAGATGGCACCCGAGAAGGCGGAGCTGCTCGTGTTGCCAAAGCAGAGCAGCGAAGAATTGCCGTCCCAGAACGAGAGTCCCTCGAGACCCGACTGACCGCCAATCCTTTCGCATTCGGGGAAGTGCGAAGAGGTGGTGGCGACGCCTTGGCCGCTCGTCATGGAGGAGTCCTCCAGCGCTTCCCGACCTAACGTCGAGACCACTGCAGTTCTTCCCGCAGACCTGCCCACGAAGATTGAGCCTCTGCGGCCCAGGTCCAGGTCGTGGAGGAAGAGCCACTTCAGCTGAGATGCCTCTGGTACCTGGAACTTCGGGCCTTGCGAGCCTAGCGAGAGGCCCGCCTCTCCGAACAAGACCGCCTCGATGAACCTGGAGGCGGCCACCGGGTCCGAACCTGACCCGACGATCTGCCTCCGCTCCGTGTCAATCCAGTACGGGATCTCGCCGGGTATCCCGCCGAGCCGCTCCACATCGATGTGCACGAGCCGGGCCACCTTCTCGAGCTGCGCGCTTCCGATGCTCGGGTAGCCGGTCAGGTACGCGAGGATGGCATGGGACATCGCCGCCCTCGTCCAGTAGCCGCCGAGCTGCCCCTCTCCGTAGCTCGGGCTGAAGTAAAGGTTGTTGGAGCCCGCCACCGTGCGCGGTCCGTAGCCCGTCTCGAAGTCCTTCTCTAGCAACCTGTGGACGACGGAGGACGCCAGGTTCATGTCCGGGGAACAAAACGAGAGCCCGACCGCCTGGTCTATTGTCATCTCCTTATGGACGACGCCGCGGCTGTCGACGTTCAGCGCCAGGACGCCGCTCTCCGAGTCCCTCAGCTTCTCGTTCAGCGCGTTGAGCAGCCTCACGCTGAGCTCCTTGAACTTCGCCGAGTCGCTCCCCTTGCCTGCGAGGTACGCGAGCGTGGAGGCGTCCCTGAGGCCCCTGGTGGCCAGGAGGTTCACTTCCGCTGTGTGTCCCGTCGGGAACCCCGCGCCCAATCGCCGCCTCCAGCCGTCGGGCGACTCGGGCGGCGAGGTGACGAGCCCTTGGGCGATCATCCCAGCGAGCCCGTCGGCGACCCGCTTCAGGTGAGGATACCACTTCTTGATGAGCTTCTTGTCGCCCGCCCGCGCGCTGAGATAGGCGCAGGCGCTCAAAAGATACAGCGAGGTCTCGACAGGCCCGGCCCTTTCGCCATGTTCGCCGGTTGCCGTGGCCTCCGAATAGCGGACTGCTCCGTCCTTCCTCATGCCCTGCTTTATTGACTCCGCCAGCTTCTCAAAGTAGTCGCCCCTCAATAGGGAAAGCGCCACCCCGCACCACAGCCTCTCGGCGAGGTTGCCCTCGCCCTCGATCGCGAAGAGCGCGGCCTTCGCCCATTCGAAGGAGAAGTTCATCGAAGCGCTCGACGAGGCGAACCCAACCCCTCGCGATTCGGAGGTATCCGATTCCGGCTCGGCGGGACGCGGAGCCGCCGCGCTGAGGGCGGCTTCAAGGGAGGACGGATGGTAGACAGCGAGGCTCCTCACCTCCGCCGTTGCGCCGGGCGGGAGGTCGAAGTCGTGCTGAGTGAGGAGGATGACCGAGCCCGACATCCCGAGCGAGCTCTCGGGGAGCTCCCCCAGCGCGAGGAGCTCGGCCGCCCGGCTCCTGTCCTTGGTCATGTAGATGATCGAGGGTCGGGGGGAGAAGCCGACGACCCGCACGCCGGTCGTGTCTCCAACGTCGTCCATCACGACCTGGTCGTGGCGGTTGAAGGCGTTGACCCCTATCTCGCCAGGAGGGTCCCGCTCCCTCCGGAAGTTGAGCGACGTCGGGTCGTGGAGAGTGAGGACCCTGAGCTTCACAACCGCGTCTCCCCTGTTCGTGACCCTAACCGACCTCGCCGAACCCGCGCAGTCCCCGGTCACCAGTCGGACAGAGTGTACCGCCTGTATCTTGTCCTGCCCGCGGGGCGCGTGGGAGACTTCGGTCGGGGTCGCCCTCACCAGCGCGTCTTGGGGCCTCACCGAGATCTTCACCCCGGACTGGATCTTGAAGACCTCCGCCGTCTCCCTCCCGAACAGGAGCTTCCTCGCCGTCGCGCTGTGGACCCACGACGACGACCCGTCCGGCTCGACCCTCGCCTTGAGGTCGCCTCGGAAGAGATAGACGCCCCGCTTGAGCTGGGAAGCGGAAAGCTCGCGCGTCTGCGAAAACTGAGAGAGCTCGCGCTGCATCTGGGCTGGAGAGCGATAGACGGGAACTAATGCACCGGGATTGAACCTACTTGAGCATAGGCTAAGATGGCGTTGACAAGACGCGCCAGACAGGTCCGTCGGGGGTGTCCTGTACCACAACCCCTCTCTCCTTCAGCTTCTCGCGGATGGCGTCGGCTCTAGCGTAGTCCTTCGCCCTCCTGGCGCCCTCCCGTTCGTCCACCAAGGCCTGTATGTCGGAGTCCTCATCTGCGCGCCGAGGTTCCCCCGAGGCTCGAGTCGGCTCTCGGCCGAACTGCATTATCCCCAGGACGTCGTCCACCTGCGCCAAAGACTCCAGGATGAGCTTGTAGTCGCCTCGCGAAAGCGACTTGGAGTCGATCAGCGCGTTCACAGCGCGCTGAAAGCCGAAGAGCGCCGCCAATGCCCTCGGCGTGTTCAGGTCGTCGTCCATTGCCTGGTCGAAGCCTCGAAGCAAGGACTTGACGGGTCGGACTGCGCGAGCAGCCTTCCGCTTGGCCGCGGACTTGCGTCCGTGGGAGAGCCTCGCGTAGAACTCGTCGATTGTCTTCATCGTCGCGTCCGCCTGCCCCATCGAGCTGTCGGTGAGGTTCAGCTCGTCCCTGTAGTGAGCGCCGATCAGGAACAGCCTTATCGCCCGCGGGCTCCAACCCTGTTTCACCAGGTCCCTGAGCGTGATGAAGTTCCCCAGCGACTTGCTCATCTTCTCTCCGTTGACATTGAGGAACTCGGAGTGCATCCAAACCTTGACGAACGGCTTCCCCGTGAGCGCCTCGGACTGCGCGATCTCGTTCTCGTGGTGGGGGAACCTGAGGTCCTTCCCGCCCGTGTGTATGTCGAAGCTCGGTCCTAGGTACTTCATGGCCATGACTGAGCACTCTATGTGCCAGCCTGGCCTCCCCTTTCCAAGCCTCGTCTCCCAGAAGACTGAGCCGTCGTCCGGGTCCCATGCCTTCCATAGCGCAAAGTCATTGGCTCCCATCTTTTCGTAGTGGTCGACGGCCACCCGCGTCCCGGACTTTACATCGGCTTGCTTGATCCCCGAGAGCCTGCCGTACCGGGGAAACTTCTCGATGGAGAAGTAGATCGAGCCGTCGGCCTCCCGGTAGGCGTAGCCCTTCTTCATCAGCGCCTCGACGGCCTCTACGATCTCGTCGATGAACTCGGTCGCCCTAGGGTAGTGCTCCGCCTTCTGGATGTTCAGGGTGTCAAGGTCCTCCATGAACGCCGTCGTGTAGAAGTCGGTGAGCTCCTGCAGGCTCTTGCCGGTCCTCTTGATGCCCTCGATTATCCTGTCTTCCACGTCGGTGATGTTCTTGACCTGGACCACGCCGTACCCCTTGTGCTTCAGATACCTCCTCAGGACGTCCTCGAAGACGAAGGTCCGGAAGTTGCCGATGTGAGCATAGTTGTAGACCGTCGGCCCGCACGTGTACATCCTCACCCTCTTCCCCGACAAGGGGCGGAACCTCGTGAGCCTCCTGCCTAGCGTGTTGTGGAGGACGAGGACCATCTGGGAAGGCGGGTTCCCGCAAAGTGCGTGATAAGGTCTTCCTTCAGAGCTCAAAAATAAAGGAGGAAGGGAGAATCCCGCTTTGGTGACTGATTACTTCAGTTTCCCGATGCGGAAGATCGGCTTTCCACAGGACCCGCAAGTTCCCCGAACAGCAAACCGACCGTTCTTCAGTTTGATCTGTTTCGGATTCTTGATCTCCCTGTTCTTCTTCTTCTCGTAGACACAGTATCCCGTGACCACGTTTGCTCGCGTCCAACCTCGCATGGTTGATATTTAAGCTCTCGGTAACGGAGTAAAATTCACGGTTTTTAGGGAAAACGAAGACTCAGAACGGGCGGAAGACGTCTTTAGGGCTAGGCGCCACTCGGAGATGAGCGTCCAATTCGTCTATTCAAACCGTTATCGCGGAAAAAGTCCGCGGCCCTTGATAGGCGCTCTTGAAAGCGGCGCAAAATGCGCCGGTTAGTCTATGGCGTAGAACAGGAAATCGGACAAATCGCCGCTTAGAGTCTGAATATCGCTCGCAGAACTTTTCTGCTCTTCAGGGCGTCCTCGCCCTGACGATGCAGCGGAGGTCAGCAGATCCAGAGCCGGCCTCGAGAATGAAGCCGACTAGGGCCCTGCGACGACGGTGATCGTCCCGGTCATCCAGAAGTGGTAGACGCAGTCGTATTGGTAGGTCCCGGGGACGGTGAAAGTGAATGAGAACGTGGCTCCCGGAGCCATGTCTCCCGAATCGAACGACGCGCCCGCGGGGGCCTTCGTAGACGTGACGGTGTGGTGCGCAGAGTCGTTGTTTGTCCAGGTCACGGTGTTGTTGACGCCGATGACAAGCGTGAGGTTGTCGGGCGCGTAACCAGGTGCGCCGTTGGGGTTCCCCGCCCCGTTGGGCATCGACACCTTCACGGCTGATGCGGACGAGGGCGAGGCCGAGCCCGGCTTCACGACCACGGTCCCGGTCATCCAGTTGTGGTAGTTGCATTTGTAGAGATACGTCCCTGGCGCCGTGAACGCGTAGGTGTACGAGGCTCCGGCGGCGAGGTTGCCCGAATCGAACACCGCGGCCCCTGCGGTAGTGTTCACCGCTGTCACCGTGTGAGCGGCGTTGTCGTCGTTGGTCCACGTCACCGAGTTGTTCACGCCGATGACCAGAGTGATGGTGTCAGGGGAGAAGCCCGGCGCGCCAGCCGGATTGGCCGCGCCGCTCGGGATCGACACCTTGACCGTCGTGATGGACGGCCCGCCCGCCTTGACCACCACCGTCCCTTTCATCCAGTTGTGGTAGTTGCATTTGTAAAGGTAAGTGCCCGGCGTCGTGAAGTTGTAGGTGAACGCCTGCCCCGCAGGCAGGTTGCCAGAGTCGAACGCCGCCGTCCCTCCGGTGGTGTTGTCGGCGGTCACCGTATGGGGCGCAATGTCGTTGTTGGTCCAGGTGACGGTCGAGTTGACGCCTAACACCACGGTGACAGAGTCGGGGGAGAAGCCTGGGGCTCCGGCAGGGTTAGCCGCCCCGTTGGGGATGGAGATCGCGGTCACCGCGATGGCTCCGGTCGAGGAGGTCACGGCCGTGGTCGAGGTCGCGCACGAGAAGGCGCACGAGTACGACGAGCTGTTCGCGAGCCCGCTGACAAGGAAGTATCCTAGCAGGATTGGGATGATGATCGCCACTATCCCCACCACCCCGAGGGTCAGCTTTGGAGGCGCGTAGTCCTGGGTTCTCATATCATTGTCACCTATTGGGCGAAGGCGAAGAGCATGGTCAGTATCAGCACCATGATGAGAGCGAGGGGGGCGAGCATCAGGTACTGTATCACAGGGGGCTCCTTCCGGATGTTCATGAGGAAGAGGGCGGCGACCAGGCTGTTTATCATCGCGATCACGCCTATCGCGATGTCCACCGAGAAGGTCCCAGGCCCGGAGTAGAAGACGAAGACCTCGACCACCGTCGTCACGAGCATGTAGAGCCAGACCGCCACCGGGATCTTGTAGTTCAATTTCTATATCTCCAAATCAGAGCAGGTAGAACAGCGGGAAGACGAAGATCCAGACGATGTCGACGAAGGCCCAGTAGAGCGCGAAGTTCTCGATTCCTACGTGGTCCTCTTTGGTGTAGCCTCCCATCATGGCTTTCCTGATCAGGTAGGCCATCAGGATCAGCCCCACTGTGACGTGTGCGGCGTGGAGCCCGACCGTGAAGTAATATGTGCTCCCGGCGACGCTGGAATACCAGGTGAAGCCTTTGGCGAAGTACAGGTTGTACCACTCTGCACCCTTGATCCCGAGGAAAGTGGCGCCCAGGACGAACGTCGCGCACAGCCACATTATCATGTTCCTCTGCTTGCCCTCCTTGATGGACTCGAGCGCGAGGAACGCGGTCAGACCGCTCGTCAGAAGCACGATTGTGTTGGTGAGCCCGAGCGGAATCTCGTGTATAGAGCCGGGGATGGGCCAGTTCGGCGTGAACGAGCGGATGTAGAGGTAGGCTCCGAGTATCGCTCCGAAGACTATGACGTCCGTGGAGAGGAAGATCCACATCCCGAGCCTCATCTTGTGGATCCCGGCGAATGGCCAGCGCTCCGTGACCTCCTCCGGCATGTGGAACTTCTCGTGCAGGTCCTCGTACATCCAGCCGACCACGGCGAAGCCGTCTATCGCCAGGCCCAAGATGAACACGGCAAGGCCCCAGGAGTAGACGAGCAGGGAGAGGCCGAGGAAGCTCACCCCTATCCCCGCGGCGAGCCATATCGGCTTCGAGCTCTCGTGTCTGTGGTGCTCCCCTCCCTCCGCTCCCGGCGTCGAGCCGGTGGAGGCGGCGGCGCCGTGGGAGGCGCCCGTTATGACCGGGACCCATTCTGGGGTGGTGGCGCCCCACGGGTTCGGGGGCGAGATCTTCCCGGCCCGGAGTGTCCAGACGATGTTCGCGAGGAGGAAGATCTGCGAGGCCGCGAAGATGAAGGCGCCGACGGTGGAGATGAGGTTCAGGGTGTTCCAGCTCGGCAGCGACTGGTAGGTGTAGATCCTCCTCGGCATGTCATAGAGGAAGAACATCGGGAAGTAGAGGATGTTGAAACCGATGAACGAGGTGATGAAGTGCCAGTTGGCCATCTTCTCGTGGTACATCTTTCCGGTCATCTTCGGGATGTAGTAGTAGAGGCCGGCTATCAGGCCGAAGATGGCGGCTCCGACCATGACGTAGTGGAAGTGGCCCACGACGAAGTAGGTGTTGTTGTAGACCACGTCCAGGACGAACGACGAGAGGAACACCCCGGTGATCCCGCCGATGATGAACAGGAAGACGGAGCCGATGCAGAAGATCATCGGCGCGGTCAGGCGGATGGAGGACTTGGTCAGGGTCTTGATGAACGCGAGGGTGATTACGTCGAACGGGAGGGAGATCAGGATCGTCGCCACGCTGAAGGCCTCGTCTTCGCTGAGCGTGACGCCCGTGAGGAACATGTGGTGCGACCACACCATGTAGCTGAGGGGGATGACTATGGCTCCCGTGCAGATGAGGATGATGTTCTTCTCGGCGAGGGGCCTTCCCGAGAAGACGGGGAAGATCTCGGCGATCAGCCCGAAGGCTGGGAGGAGAACCACGTAGACTTCGGGATGCCCGAAGAACCAGAAGAGGTCGTCCCAGAGTATCGCGCCTCCGGCCGAGGCCGAGAAGTACATCGTCCCCAGGACCCTGTCGGAGATGAGCAGCAGAAGGGCCGCGAGCAGGGATGGGAACGAGAAGAGCATCGCGACTATCGTGAACAGCATGAACCAACTGAACATGGGGATCTTGCGCCAGGTTATTCCCTGGCCGCGGGAGGTTGCTACGGTCAGCAGGATGTTGACGCTGCCCACCGTGATCGATGTTGCGAGCATTATCAGGCCGGCGAACGCGAGGGTCGGCCCCGCTCCGGGGCTGAACGTAGACGACGATAGCGGGGAGTAGGCGGTCCAACCTCCGGCGGTGTTCCCGCCCGGCATGAAGAACCCGATGGTCGCGACGATTCCCCCGAAGAGCCACAGCCAGTAGCCGAAGGCGTTGACCCTGGGGAGGGCGAGGTCGGCCGCGCCGATCTGCAGAGGCAGGAAGTAGTTGGCGAGACCGATAGCGAGAGGGGACAGGAACCAGAGGATCATGATCAGGCCGTGTAGCGTGACCGCCTGGTTGAAGGAGGCGGCGCTGAGGAAGGTCTGCGTCGCGCTAGGCCAGCACATCCCGCTCACGCCGGCGGCGCAGACGGGGATGGCGAGCTCCACCCGGACCAGCAGTATCAGTATCGCCCCGATGAACCCGAAGTACATCGAGCCGGCGATGTAGAGCAGCCCGACGTCCTTGTGGTTGGTCGTGTATAGCCAGCGGGACAGCCAGGCGTTCATGTCTCTAAGCCCCTCCCTTCGCGGCCGGCGCGGCAGGGAGCTTCGAGTACCACGCGTTGTACGTGGCGGCGCTTTCCACGACGAGCTTGGAGAGCATCAGCGCATGCCCGACGCCGCAGAGCTGGCGGCACTCTATCGTGAACGTGCCGGGCTGAGTGGCGTTGAACCAGAGCTGGCTGTAGATCCCGGGCTGGGCGTCCTTCGCGACGTCCAGCTCAGGCACGTAGAAACCGTGCGTGACGTCCGCGGACGTGATGTTGAGGACCACGATCGTGTTCAACGGCACCGTGAGGTTCTGGAAGTCGGTGTATCCGTTCGGGTACGTGAAGCTCCACACGAACTGGCGTCCCACCACCCCGACCTGAATGGAGTTGGGAGGGTCAGGAATCGCGACGAGGTTGGCCGAGGCGAAGGTCTGGTACTCCACGAACGCGAGGACCGACCCCGTCACGCACAGCAGCATCACCACCCCCTTCCAGTTTCCCCAATCGCCCTCCTCGTGATGGTATGCGGGCGTCTGTCTGCCCGGCCGCTCGCGGTTTTTCGCGATCATGTAGACCATGTAGCTGATGACGATCACGGCCGCGGCGCCTCCCAAAATGAGGTAGTAGTTTTGAAGCGTCGTGAATATCTTTACTGTCGGCGGAGTCGCATCTAATGGAAGCGAAGACAGCATGCAGCGACGAGGCCATCACGAATATTTGATATAAGTCTTGTTCGCCCTCGGTGTGAGCGACCGAGCTCCGTCCCAACGCATATTTACTCGACGATAGGACCGAGTTTCACGAAAAAGCGGTGGGATGGCGGATTGGTTACGCGTGCGCCTGCAGTTTGTTCAGGATGAGACAGAGAGCGCATTCATGTGGGTTCGATTCCCACTCCCACCTTGGTCACCATTCCCTCATTTTGCCCCTTTCTTGTCATTTGGGGCGCCAATTACGCCTATTGGATTATGCGCAGACCGAATCATGGCTTTCCACCAACAGCACGTGAAAGCGCGTCGGATTTCCGTTGGATTGCGAAGCCAACTACCTCTTGGAACTGCGCAAGAGAACGCGCACGCACACGCAAGTAGAACAAGTCTTCATTCTGCCTGTAGAATTTGCCCTTGATCACCACAGTCCTTCCCCCTTTCGTCGCTAGATGAGTACCCGTGGTTTCAATGCCTAGCGAATGTAGGAGTTCGCAGACAAGCTTCAAGAGTTCCAGATCCTCATTCGACGCCGTTAGTGAGCTGTCATGCATACTGCCTTCAGAATCGAAGAATCCTCTGAGAAACGCGGCTTTGCAATCGTCGCAATGGAGTATCGTTGGAATCAATTCCTTCAACTCTTGCCGCAAGAATCTCATGAGGAGCAAGCTAGAGAGTTCAGCGTGCCAAGAGTGTGTCTTCTCGTGCCACTTCACTCTTGGTGGTTTCCGCCTCAGCAGCACCCCAAGGCACCTTGCGAACTCCTGGGCGAACTCTTCATCGATTACCCTTAGCTTGATCTTGTGATTGTAGTTGCTGGGGCTACTGCTGGTCGAGGCATCTCCCAGACTCACGCCAATCACGTAAGCGAGTTCGGCGCATGGACTAGCATCAAACGCCGTGACGTACCCAAAAGGCATGTGCCTCCCGTTAATCCATCCAGAAATGTGGGACTTTCTGAGGGTGACTCCAGTCTCGGCCTCCACTCTCTCGATAATCTGGTTGTAGCTGAGACCCCCCTCTCGGAGGTCGAGGACGAGGCGGTAGAGCCGATCCCTCTCCGTCGTCGGCCGTTTCTTGACGCCCTTCGTGCTCCCCATGTTTTGAGAGGCGTGGGCGGCTATTAACGGCCCATGTCCTAGAAAGGATAAAAGCGCGCGGAATCCCGTCGTCCTTCAGCTTGAAGATTGTCAATTCGAAGAAGGCCCCGGAGCCGATAGGGCCGTATTCTCACGCGGTCGTCGTCAAGAACCTCGTCTTCGTCTCAGGGATGATCGCCATCGTCCCGGCGACGGGGAAGATGGTGAGCGGCGGTGTCAAAGAGCAGACCGAGCGCGTGCTCGCGAACTTGAAGGCGGTCTTGAAGGCCGCGGGGACCTCTGAGAAGAGCGTGGCGAAGACCACCGTCTTCATCAAGGACGCCTCGATGTTCAAGGAGATGAACGAGGCCTACGCCAAGTTCTTCGGGAAGCACAAGCCCGCGCGGGCCACCCTGGTGACGGGGTTCGTCAGGGACGACATCCTGGTCGAGATAGAAGCCGTCGCCGGCAGGTAGCTCCCTTGGAGAGCTGCCCGTGCTGCGGGACGCCCATGGTCGTCGCCTCGGAGACCGAGACCAGGATCAGCCTAAAGTGCCCCGAGTGCCTGGTGAGCGACGTCAGGACGAAATAGCCCTCTCTAGACGAAGAGGGCGTAGAGGACTACGGCCGACACGAACACGATCGAGATCGTGTTGAGCACCTTGATGAGCGAGTTGATCGCCGGTCCCGCGGTGTCCTTGAACGGGTCGCCCACGGTGTCCCCCATGACCGCCGCGGCGTGTGTCGGCGTCCCCTTGCCTCCGTAGGCGCCTGTCTCGATGTACTTCTTGGCGTTGTCCCAGGCGGCGCCGCCGTTGGTCATCGTGAAGGCTAGGTACACGCCCGACACTACGCTCCCTATCAGGACCCCTCCCAGAGAGAGAGGGCCGAGGACGAAGCCCACCACGAGAGGCGTGAGGACCGCGAGGGTGGCGGGGGCGGCGAGCTCCTTGATCGCCGCGGCCGTGCTGATGTCCACGCACTTTGCATAGTCCGGCTTCCCCGTGCCTTCCATGATGCCAGGGATCTCGCGGAACTGCCGCCTGACCTCGTTGACCATCTTCATGGCCGCGCGCCCCACCGCCTGGATGAGGAAGCTGGAGAAGTAGAACGGGAGGAGGCTCCCGATGAAGAGCCCGATGATGACGTGCGGGTCGCTGAGCGTGAAGGAGAGCGTCCCACCCGGCGGAAGGCCGTACTTCGCGAACAGGTTGTGCAGCCCGATCTGCCGGTTCACCTCGCTCTGGAATGCCTCGAATATCGAGACCGCCGCGAGCGCCGCCGACATCACGGCGAACGCCTTCGTGGTCGCCTTGGTCGTGTTCCCTATCGCGTCCAGTTCGTCGGTGACGGTCCGAACGTTGCCTTCAAGGCCCGCCATCTCCGCGATCCCGTTGGCGTTGTCCGTGATAGGCCCGAAGGAGTCGATCGACATGATGACGCCTGTGAGAGAGAGCATGGACATCGTCGCGATGGCTGTGCTGTAGACTCCCATCAGGACGTCGTGACCCGAGCCGTAGTAGCCGAGGTAGTAGGAGACCAGGAGGGCGACGACTAGGACGACCGCGGAGGGCGCGGTGCTCTGGAGCCCCGAGGAGAAGCCGGCCAGGAAGTTGGTGGCGGCCCCCGTCTGGCTCGCCTCGGCGATGTGCCGGACCGGTGGGAAGAGGTAGGAAGTGAAGTAGTCCGCGACCCTCTCGATCACGATGACCACCACGACCCCGACGATCGCGCTCCCGAAGAGCCAGTATGAGATTGGGTTGCTTCCGAAGAGGGACTGCCCGATGAAATAGTCGATCACCACGGTGATCACAGCGGCGATCATCAACGACACGTTGAGCGCCGCCATGGGCTTGGATTTTATCGAGCGACGGATGTAGAAGCCTCCCAATATCGAGCCGATGATCCCCGCGACGCCGAGGGTGAGCGGGTAGAGTATCAGTTGGTTCGCAGCGACCACCGAGACCAGCTGGGACGGGACGCTCGTTCCCTTCACCGCGAGCTGCACGAGGCCCCCGAGTATCACTGCCGCGATGGCCGTGACGACGAACGACTCGTAGACGTCCGCGCCCATCCCCGCGCAGTCGCCCACGTTGTCGCCGACGTTGTCCGCGATGACCGCCGGGTTGCGTGGGTCGTCCTCGGGGATGTTCGCCTCTACCTTCCCGACGAGGTCAGCGCCGACGTCCGCGGCCTTGGTGTAGATGCCGCCCGAGACCCTCATGAACATCGCGATAAGGGACGCGCCAAAGCCGAGCCCCGCCATGGTGGCGGGGTTCGCTGTGATCGTCCCCTGGTAGGCGATGTAGAAGAGCGAGAGCCCAAGGAGCCCGAAGCCGACGACCGCCATCCCCATCACGCTCCCTCCCCTGAAGGAGACGGTGAGGGCGTCGCCGAGCCCGCTCTTCGCGGCCTCCGCGGTCCTCGAGCTCGTCCGGACCGTTATCGCCATCCCAACGTAGCCGGCGAAGGCCGAGAGGGCGGCGCCTAGGACGAACCCGACGGTGATGGCGCCGTTCGTGCCGAGTGGGATGTCGATGAATATGTAGATCGCAGCGGCAACGATGACCGCGACTGGAGCGATTACTCTGTACTCCCTCGAGAGGAAGGCGTTCGCTCCCTCCCTCACCGCGCCGGCTATCTCCTGCATCTTGGGGGTGCCGGCGTTCTGCGACCTCACGTTGAAGATCAGGACGACCGCGTAGACGAGGGCGACCAGCGCCCCGCCGACGGCTAGAAGACTGTAATCCAGAGCCATTGTCTTGGAAACTGTTTGCGAGGGTTTTCGCGAACCGGTTATAAGCTTAGGGGAGGGCCTTCCTGTTCGTCATGGCGCAGCACGCGACCAGTGGGAGGACGGCGGTGGCATCGGCGATGAGGGTGGTCTTCTTTGCCTTCGGCCTCACCGTCCCCCAGGAGATTGCTTCATTGACCTGACGCCTGTTAGGTTTCTAAGGCCCTGCGCTCGGAGATCTGTAAGGATCGCGCAAAGTCTTGGCACCGCTTCATAACGTCATGATATTGGCTGGCTTCTCCTTCGATAGACCGCGCTTGATGAACGCGTCCATAATCAGGAACGCAAATTTTCCGTCCCGCGACAAGCGGTAGTCAAACCCCTCGGGGTTCTCTTCCGTTCGTTCGCATTTCGCTCTGTTGCACCTGGTGACTTTCGTCCCAAAGACCGGCTGTATTCTTTCTAGAGCGTCTCTCGAGCACATGGTGATGGCGATTCGCAGTGTCCCTTTGATACAGTAAGAACCGCCTTCACCCTCGTGTAATCCAACCGCTCTTTCGAGCAAGAGGGGGTCTCCAAGACCCGGAGGTGTCAGAGGTCTTGTTGGTAGATGTTTCGGCATGTAACCCTTTGGAGGACCAGGTCGTTTCTTTGCTAGAGCCGCCGTATCGGGGCACCGCAATCATAATGCTCCGCAATAATTAACCGCCCACTTGTTCCGAACCGAAGCGATTACGCGGAGCGTAACTTCTTCCTCTCGGTCATCGCGTACGTGGCAATCAATGGAAGAGACGTGGTTGCCTCGGAGTAAAGTGTAACCGTCTTCGCTCTATTCTTGACTTTGCCCCACGATATTGCTTCCTTGACCTGGGCGCCGCTGAGGCTGCCATCCCATTCTGCTGCTGTGGTCACATAGCAAGCATAATCCAGCCCTCCCTTGAATTGATTCCACCACAACAAGTGGTGCTTGCTTATGCCGCCGCCGATGACAAGGGCCCCGCTCTTCTTCGAGTCGAAGGTGATGTCCGCGAGCCGCTTCTCGTCCCCTATCACGTCGACGCGGAAGTCGCTCCTCCTGTTCGCGAAGAGCCAGATCTGCGAGCCCACGGCGCCGTCCATCGGCCCCGGGACGAAGATTGGGACCTTCTTCTTCCGCGCCCAGTAGAGGATCGAGTTCTCGTCGCCGAGCTCCCCGAGCTCGAAGCAGAGGCGCTCGGTGGTCATGCTCCTCTCCCCCGCCTGGTACTTGGCCTCCAGCCACGGCTGGAGGTGCTTCTCGATGGCCGGGCCATAGGTCGCCAGCGGGACGAGGACGTTGCCGAGCCTGTGGTACCCTTCCTTCTTCACCTTCAGGTCGTCGAGGTCGAAGCTCCCATGGTAGTAGCTCCCCCAGCTCCGGGCGAGGTCGTGGTCGAGGGTCCCCGAGGCTGTGACTATGACGTCGACCATCCCCTCCCTGATCATGTCGACTATGACGCCCCTCGTCCCCGTGGCGACGAGCGCCGCGGGGAAGGAGAGGAACTTCGTGCAGAGGCGGTCGTCGAGCATCTCCGTGTAGATCTGCGCCGCCTCGGCGAGGTGCCTCCCCATGAAGCCCCCCGCGCCGCGCATCTGGTCCACGAGGGAGGCGACCTCCTTCGAGGGCCGGAGGTGGATGTCCCTGACCTTCTCTAGCAATTGGGGTTTTTGGTCCCGCCGTCGGCTTTTAAAATGGTTCGGGCACTTTCAAGCACCCCACTCCCCTCCACAACGCGCCGATGCCATGAAGGGCGACGTGGCTAGGCGCGACGGCCTGTCGGTGGCTGGCCCAGGAGATTACTCCGGGCGCCCGGCTCTCCCTCATGCTTACTTCGGCTTGTTCTGTGGACGACGCAAGGTGTGCGAACTGCTCTGGGAGGATGGTGGACATCGACGAGGAGATGGTCTGCTCCTCGTGCGGGAGCGTGAGGCAAAAGGAGGTCGCGGCCGACTCGGCCGGCGGCGCGGCGGCGAGGAGGGCTCACGCGGTGGACTACACGAACCACTCGCTAGGGAGCTTCCTCGGACCGATGGAATACGACCGCGAAGAGGCCCCCTCCAGAGGGTTCTCGGGCTCCTCCTCCACCTTCAGGTACCTAAAGACGATCTCGGACTACTCGCAGGTGGACGAGGCGGGGGTCTACCCTTGCGCGAAGCTGATCGAGAGGATATGCGAGAAGCTCTCCCTGCCCCCGGGGGCGATGGGGCAGGCCATAGCCGTGGCCAAGGGCCTCCTCGCCATCAGGAAGCAGAGGACCGGGTACACCATAGCCGCGATCTCCGCCTTCTCGATAATAAGCGCCTGCAGGATCTGCGGCGTCTCGAGCGTCGGCGTCAAGGAGGTCGTCGCCGCCCACAGGGCGCTGGGGCACAACGTCAGGCCGTCCACGCTCATCAGGATGGGGTTCGACTCTCCGGTGAGGGCGAGCGCGATGAGGGCTGAGGAGCACCTCGGGAGGGTGGCGGCCCGCCTCTCCGAGATCCTGCCCAAGCTCGGCGCGCCTCCCGGCTACCAGTACAAGCTGCTGCATCTGGCGAGGAGGGCGCTCGCCATGCTGGATTCCTCTGTGAGGGGCGGACACAGCCCGTGCGCCCTCGCCGCGACGAGCTTCTATGCGGCGGAGGTGGCGGCCTCGGAGAGCGAGTCGAGGAAGAGGTTCTTCACCCAGAGGGACGTCGCCAACTGCGTGAACGTTGCCGAGTACACCGTCAGAGAGCAGTTCTGCGAGCTCTTCAGGCCGAGATGGGACGGGATCTACGACGAGCTCAGGCCTATGCTACCGTCCCAAAGCCGCGGACCGTCCAGTCAAAGCTTCCTGTCGCTCCCGCAACTCCAGGCTCCACAAGCGTGACCCAGTAGGTCGTCGAGCAAGCGGCGCCTGAGCCCCAGCCCGCGGTCAGGGTGAACCTCAGGGCGGCGGCATCCGCGACGAGCCCTGGCAGAACAGAGTCGAAGGCGGCCTGCTCCAAGGTCGCGTTGCAAGGCGAACGGGAGAGCGCAGCTCCAAGGGAGCCTAGGGCCAAGGCGCACAGCGAGGAGGCAGAATCGACCTCGATCGGGAGGTTGAGGGTGTGAGTCTCTTCCCTCTCGAGCGAGACCGAACCGCCGCCCCCCACTTCCTCGACGCTCAAGGACTCTCTCAGGTCGAGCGCGCCGGGGACTCCCCCGGCGAAGGGGGCGACCGTCGTCAGATTGTCACCCTCGGTCGACTGGAGGGAGGGGGCGGGCGCCTCGCCCGCCGTGGCGTTGGCCTCGTACGCGATCCCAGAGTCCTCGCCCGAGGACGAGCTCGACGCGACTATCGACCTGAGGTATCGCGGCAGGCTGTCGCACCCGGCCGGGTTGGCGGAGAGGTACCCCTGCACCTGAGCGAGGACCTGGAGCGAGACGCCCCCGGCCAAGGACACGTCCAAGAGCAACTCCCTGGATTCGAGGTGGGAGGTCTGCGCGCTGGAGGCTAGGTCGTCCTGCGCCGACATCACCGTCGCGTCGGCGACGACTAGGACCGTCAAGAGGACGACCGACGCGAGGGTCGCGGCTACCGCCTTGCGAGCCAAGCCTGTACCACCACGGAACGGGAGGGAAGGTCGAGGGTCAGCGACGAGGAGGCGAGGGGAGAAGAGGGCGCGACCACGGAGCCGCAGCCCTCGCCCTGCACAATCACGTCGAACCCCAAGGTCGCGTTGCTCGCCCCCCCAGCAGAGGCGCAGATCGCAGCGTCGGAGGCGGTCGCGAGGAAGGGAAGGCCGACGTGCTGCAAGTAGGAGGAGATGGCGGAGTCGAGCACCGACTGCGCCCCTGCCTCGACGGCAGCCTCCCGAGGCGCGACAGGGTTCATGAGGACTATGAGCGAGAGGCAGAGGGCCGCGTACCCCGAACCGACGGCGATGTCGATGAGCTGCATCTGCCCCTCCTAGCCACCGAGAGCGATGTGCGAGAGCACGACCGATAGAGCGAGCAGGGTCACGCTCACGAGCATCGCCAGAGCTATGCACACCTCGACGTAGTCCTCAACCATCCCGCGCCTGCGCAATCACAACGTCTCCTCCATTCAGCGTGAACCTGTAGGCGGCTCCGGGGGATAGGGTGGCGTGCGGGAGCTCCCACCTGACCTGGGCCGTGGCCGTCGCTTTTCCGAAGGACGCGGCGACGGTGTTACCTGAGAGTGAGACCGAGAGCTGGACGCCCGGATAGCTCTCCAAGCTCGTGACTATGGTGGTGCCGGGCGACATCGAGTCGATCATCGCCTCGAGGCCCGAGGCGACGACCTGTGCAGACCTCTCCTGTGAGGCGGAGTAGACGAGGTACACCGGGCGCGCGAGGAGGAGGGCGAGTCCGATTATGGAGATGAAGTAGATGGATTGCGAGAGCTGGGAGGAGACGGCGACGGCCGGCAGTTCAGCAAGTCACCTCGAGCTCGAGGGCCTCAGCCGGTGCCGAGAAGACGAGGGTGCACGCGCCGTTCAAACCCTGGAAGTCGAAGGAGCACGGCAGACCCACCTGGTACGCCCGAGAGTCGCCGCCAAAAGAGACAGAGAGCTCTCCTGCGGCGCAGGAGACCCCAGAGTCCCTGAGGGGAATGAGGAGGGTGACGTTCCTGTCCTCCACGACGGCGATCCTAGCTGCGCCGGCCAGCTGGTCGGAGGCAGACGCTGCGGACAAGGCGTTGAGCCCCGGCAGAGCTCCGTTGACTAGCATCACGCTCGCTCCGGCTACGCCAGCAGAGATCGCAAAGACGACGACGTACTCGATCAGCTCCACCATTCGATATGCGGAGAAAGATGCGCCGCGGAGATTTAAGCGTCCACGCGTTGGCGCTTTATTACTGGCACAACCTAATTCTTGCATGATAGGCCGGGTCGAGAAGGCCCTCCTGAGGTTCGCCAAGAAGAAGGACGGAAGAGGGCCCCAGCGCGGGCCGCTCCTCGTCGAGCTACTCCAGTCCTCCGACTCGGAGCTGATAGAGTCCTACCCGAACGGGCTCTTCAGGTGCGAGATCCGAAGAAGCAAGGGGGACCCGGGGGCGAAGGCGACCCTCTACGACATCGTGCCCGTCCTCGGGGCGGAGGACCTTGCTCTGCTGAGGGCCGCCGTCTGGAGGATAACCGAGCGGCTGTCGCCGGAGCAGGTCAAGCCCCTGACCTTCACGAGGCTGATCGAGGTCCTCGGCCAGATGGCCGCGCACGAGCTCTCGAGGATCCGCGACCTCGGGATGGTGAGGGAGCTCTCACGCCTCGCCGCCTTCGAGGCGGTAGGGCTCCCGACAATCTTCGCCCTCTCCAGGGACAGGAACGTCCAGGAGTTCTTCCTCGACTCTCCGAACTCTCCCATCTACCTCGACCACGCGAAGTACGGGAGGTGCGAGAGCCGCATATTCCTCACGGAGAGGGAGAGGCGGGCCCTCGAGACGCACATGGACACGTTCAAGGGGTACACGCTGGACTACTCCAATCCGTCTCTGAAGAACGAGTTCGACGTCTTCGGCACGAGGCTCCGCGTCTCTCTGGACCTTGACCCGCTCGCGGTCAGCGGGTTCTCGCTCGACGTGCGAAAGCTCACCTCCAACGTCCTTACCCTGCGCGACCTCGTCGCGATGGACGTGCTCTCCGTCGAGGCCGCCGCCTTCCTCCTCGCAGCCCTCGAAGCCGGGGTGAACGTGACGATTGTCGGCGAGACCGGAACGGGGAAGACCACTCTCCTGAACGCCCTTGACGAGGCGCTCGATCCCAGGCTGAGGAGGATCTACATCGAGGACGCGGTCGAGACGAAGGACCTGCTGGAACGCGGATACCACCAGATGAAGCTCCGCGTGGACCCCTTCGAGAGAGGGGAGGAGACGCAGCGCACGAAGTCTGCCGAGATCACGAAGATACTGCACCGCTCCCCGGACGTGGTGATACTTGGCGAGATACAATCGGAGGAGCATAGCAGGGCGTTCTTCCAAGCGCTCTCAGCGGGCGTGAGGGGGCTCCAGACGTTCCATTCGTCCTCCCCCGAGCAGGCCATCCGAAGGTGGCTCGAGCTCCACGGCATCTCGGAGGCCAACGTGCTGGACCTCGGGATCATAGTCCAGATGCTCAGGCCCCAGAGGCTCTCCTCGCGGAGGTGCGTGCAGAGCATATCGACCGTCTCGGGGCGCCCGGCCCCGGAGCATGGCGGGCGGCACGTCGAGCCTTGGCTCCGGAGGACGTACGTGCGCGCCCCCGAGGGCCTGCTTCGCAGGACGGGCTCGTGGGAGGAGCTCGAGCTCCCTCTTCCGTCGACGACCAGGGAGGCGTTCCTCTCGAGCCTTGAGATGCAGATAGAGAGGATCGGCGAGGCTCAGGGCGCGAGGGCCGCGACGGGTTGAACGTCCAGTCCTGGGAGCAGGTCGGCCTGGACCAGAGGAAGGCCGTCGTCTTCACGTTTGGCGTCGCCGCGTCGTTCTTCGCCCTCGTCGCCTTTGTCGGAGAGGAGCTGCGCGTCGGCTCGGTCTCGTTCGTCCTGGCCGCGTTGGCCGCGGCGGCGGCAGGGTATCTGCTCTTGACGGCCCCGAGGCGGATCGTGCGGATGGCCGCGTTTCAGCAGACGCTCGAGGCCCCTTCGTTCGCGGCTTCGTCGAACATCTACCTAAAGTCCACCTCTTCCCGGACCAAGACCTTCCTTGCGCTGCGAGCGGAGGAGCCTCGCCTTAGCTCGTTCTTGGCGGAGGTGAGGAGGCGGGTCCTGCTGGGATACGACGCATCCACCGCGACCCTGGGCGCCCGGCCCGAGAGCCACGTATTCTCAGAGTCCGTGAGGACGGTCCTAAACTCGGTGGTTGGCGTAGACAGGGCGAGGGTCGAGGAGGGCAGCGACGAGCTGGACGGGATGCTGAGCTCGGGCGGGCTGGACGAGGAGACGAAGATGCCGCTCCTCATAGCGGTCTCCTTCTTCCTGCCGATCATGCTGATGCTCTTCGCGGCGATGACCAAGGGAACGGGCGACGCGGCCATGGGAGCGCTGGTCGTCCTTGAGGTCATAGTGCTCGACCTCACCCTGGCGATCTCCGGGAGCTCCATCAAGTGGGGAGGCGAGAAGGCCTGAGCGCAGCCCCTTCGGCTGCCACGACGGCAGAAGAGCTCGAGCTGATGAGGAGGCTCCGGACGGTGCTCAAGCGCTCGTCGAAAGGCCTCGGGCTCGCCGCCGCGTTCGTGGGCGTCTTCTCGTCATCGAAGGACGGCGCGGAGCGAAACGCGGTCAAGAGGATCCTCCTGGGGATTCCTGTAGCGATGGCGTTTGCCGGCCTCACGAAGGACTCAGGTTCGTCGGGGGAGCTCCTCCAATTCATCGCGACCCTCGCAAGGGTCAGCTCCGCTGAGGCGAGCAGAGGAGCGGAGAAGCTCTCATCGATGTTCGATAGGTGGACCCTTCTCAAAGAGAGGCGCGCCATGGAGAAGAAGGTCATGGCTTTCAGGGGACTGGTCGTCTCGGCGGTCGCGGGCGTGGTCGTCGGCATGCTCTCCACCCTCGCCCCTGTGATCTCGACTTTCCAGATCACGCTAGGGACCGCGCCCAAGGCAGCGTCGAGCTTCTCTCCGTACGAGGGGGCGGTGTTCCTCCTTCCGAGCGCGCTGTGCCTCGGCCTGTTCCTCTCGCCCCAGCGGCCGTACGTCAACGTGGCGGTCTCCCTCGTCGCGTTCGCGGGGGTGGTCTACTTCTTGGGGCCGCTCGCTTCGTTCAGCCTGGGTCCCTGAGCACCGCGCCGTGGGAGGTTAAATAAACGCCGGAGGTATTCTAGGGATGACAATCGAAAGGATTCTCCCAAGACTGAAGAAGAACAGGAGGGCTGCGCAGCTCATCGAGGAGGCGCTTCTCCTCTCCGTAGCGCTCGTGGCTCTCTCGCTCCTCGTCGGGGGCGTGGACTCGATCCTGAAGCAGGCGAGCGGCCTCACCTCCAGCATCTGGACCTCCATCTCGTCCAGCCTAAACGACCTATTCAGCTCCGCGTTCCACTGGTGAGGCTGGAGACCATGGTCGTCGAGGAGGACGCGGTCTCGGGCGCCGGTAGGGGCGTGGGGAACCTCTTCTCTCGCTTCAAATGGAAGCTGACGAGCGGCAGCGTTCCGATAAGGCTGGACTCCCTCTCCGTGGTCGAGGGCAGGTACCTCGCGACGACCAGGTCGAGCAACATCAGGCTGTTCTCGCTCCTCCGGGTGCGCCTGTCCGACTCGGTCGAGGAGTCGAAGCTCGACTACTCCGCGGCTGTGAGGATCACACTGCAGCACCAGAGGATGAAGGGTCTGCTGGACGGGCTGCACAGGGCGAAGATACCCTTCATCTACACGATGATGGTGAAGCCCTCCAACCAGGAAGAGGACGAGGAGAACCAGGTCTTCGAGTTCGACCTGGTCGTAGGTACGTGGGTCGACGCGCGCGGGAAGGAGCTGCAGGACGCCAGGGCGGAATGCGAGCAGAACGCAGCCACCCTCGCGGCCACGCTCTCGGTCGGGTTGCCCAACTCCTCTGTCAGGCGGCTTACGAGGAGCGAGCTCGTCGGCTTCGCGCAGGCGCTCCTCCTTCCCGCAGAGCCGAGGCTCCGCCAGGTGGCGGACTCCGCGACGATCAGCTCCCTCGAGTCGTTCGAGGGCCACGGCCCGAGCGTGGCCCCGATTGGAGCCGCGCCCGACTTTTACATCCCGAACTCAAAGGAGTCGGGAGAGCGAGGAGAGGGCATCCTGCTCGGGCGCGTGAAGACCCGGTCCGCTAGCTCCCACGAGTTCAGGCTCCAGCTCGAGGACCTCAGGCGCCACGTGACGCTCATGGGGATGACGGGGTCGGGCAAGTCGACCACCGCCGGGGTGATAGTCCGCCAGGTCGCGGCGATGGGCCTGCCGGTGATGATCCTGGACTGGCACAACGAGCACGGCGAGCTCGTGAAGTCGGTGGGCGGGCAGGTGCTCTCCCCCGGGAAGGACGACTTCGCGATAAACCCGATGGACATGGGCCCGTCGACCGAGCCGGCAGAGCACGTGGAGATGGTCACGGACATCTTCTCGGACACGTATCACTTCACGCATCCCCAGGCGTACATGTTCAGGAACGCGCTACAGAGGTGCCTGGGGGAGGCCGCCGACAGGGAGGTCCCGACGCTCGCCTCCCTCGTGAGCACGATCGAGAGCTACCCGCTAAGGTCCGCCTACGACAACGAGACGAAGGTGGCGCTCCTCAGGAGGCTCGTCCCTCTCACCCAGGGGCACGTGGGGCGCGCCTTCAACTCTCCCTCGAGCCACACTGTGGACGAGCTGCTCGACAAGGTCTTGTGCGTCGAGCTGGGGAACATCAGGGAGACGCTCTCTAGGAGCATCTTCGCGGATATCCTGATGAAGCTGGTCTACGAGATGAGGCTGGCGAGAAAGGTGAGGATGGAGCACCTCATGATGATAGAGGAGGCGAGGAACATCGCGCCGGTCAGGAGGGACGAGGACCCGCCGAGCGTCGGGGAGAGGATGATATCGGAGCTGAGGAAGTTCGGCGAGTCGATGCTTTTCATCGCCCAGTTCCCCAGCCAGGTGGCCTCGGAGGTCGTGAAGAACTCTGGCGTCAGGATAATCCACAGGGTGGCGTGGGCCGAGGACCTCAGGCTGGTTCGCGACTCGCTCAACCTCACCCCGGAGCAGGTGGCGTACGTCTCGAACCTAGGGGTGGGGGAGGCAGTTGTGAGTCTCACAAGGCTCCAAAAGCCTCTGCTGGTTCAGGTGGAGGCGGGAGGGGCGCTCTCGCCCGCGAGGAGGGACCTCAACTTGGTCGAAGAGTCGTAGCCGATGGTCCAGTCGATCCAGACTGGACGCGCAGCGGCTGCCGCCTTCCTTCCCGGCGCCTTCGCCGACCCGGCATCCCTGGCAATCTCGCCTGCCACCGCTCTCGGCGAGGCGGAGGTCGTGTCGTATTCGTGCACCAGGTCTGTCCCGAACCGCCTCACGCACTCGTCGAGCACGACTCCGATGAGCTCCGCCTCCACGTTCTCGGTGACCTTCGCGCGGGGGTACCCTCGCCCCGCCAGCCGGCCTCGGAGAACGTAGGGCTCGCACCTCAGGACGGCGACAAACCCCGCCTCGGACTTGCTCAGCACGTGGGGGAGCAGATGCCCGAACAGGACGGCGCGGGGCGGGTCGAGACGGAGAAGCCTCCGCCGCAGGAGGGCGGTGTCCACCTCGGCCTCTCCTCTCTGCGCTAGCGAGTTGATTGAAATGGGTGCCGGGAGCCCCATGAGTCTGGCGACGATCGGGCTGACCGTCTTCTTCCCTGTCCCTGGGGTACCGCACACCCCTATCATCCCGCGCACGCCGGGTCTGCGGCGCCCAGGCGTAAAAGGGCCTTGTGGGCTCAGGAGGCCTTCAGCATCTGCAGGTACTTCTTCCTCAGCTTGGAGACCTTGGGGCGTATGACGAACAGGCAGTAGGGCTGGAGGGGGTTCTTCCTGTAGTAGTCCTGGTGGTAGTCCTCCGCCCTGTAGAACGCCTCGAAGGGTTTGAGCTCGGTGACGGCCTTCGCGTCCCACGCCCCCGACTCGTCGATCTCCCTTATCGCATCCTCTGCGGCCGCCTTCTGCGCTTCGTCCCGATAGAGGATGATCGAGCGATACTGGGTTCCCACGTCGTTGCCCTGCCTGTCCTTCGTGGTGGGGTCGTGGAGGGTGAAGAAGACGTGGAGGAGCTCGCGCAGCTGGACCACCGCGGGGTCGAAGGTGATCTGGACGACCTCGGCGTGGCCCGTGGCGCCCGTGCAGACATCCTCGTAGGTCGGGTTCGCGCCCCTCCCTCCCGAGTAGCCCGAGAGCACCTGCTCGACCCCCTTGATGTCCGTGAGGACGGCGTCAAGGCACCAGAAGCAGCCTCCGCCAAGTGTGACGACCTCTCTCTTTGTAGACGACACGTTACGACAAAAAAGGAAGGGCCGGGCTATAATCCTTGTTCAAGATTGGCGCGGCAGGTCCCGCCGCCCGCCACCCGCAGGCCCTTCCCGTTCAGATCGACGACCCCTACCCGCATCCCCTCCCAGACGGGCGCGACCGCCGGAAGCGAGGCCGTGACGAGCTCGCTCCCTGGCCCGTCCGCCCTGAGCTTGCACGGGAGTATCTCCCCCGGGAGCTGGAGGTGCATGTCCCTCCCGTCGACGGCCTGCTTGTAGAACCTGCTCTGCCTGAAGCTGAAGGACACCCTCTCGCTGACCTGGAAGCTCCCGTCGTCCATCCACGAGACCTTGTCGAGGTCCTTCAGCTCCACTCCCTTCAGGGAGAGCCCCACCCTGAGTCCCCGCCCCACTGTCTCCTGGTCGACGTCGCTCACTTGTATCCCTCTCACCTCCGCCCTCTTCTCGTCGGTGCTCGGGATGAGGCGCAGTTCGTCGTGGACGCTCACCTTCCCGCCGAGGACGAAGCCGAGGACGACCACGCCGACGCCCTTGACGCTGAAGGCCCTGTCGATGTAGATCAGCGTCCCCTTCGGTGGGACGTTGGGACCCGCCTTGACCGCGGCGAGGTCGAACACCGAGGACTTTGAGCTTCGGCTGCCCGCGGCGTAAGTCTCTAGCCGGGTCCCCTTGAAGTATGACCCGATGGCCGAAGGCGGCTCCTCGTCGACAGCCAGGATGGAGCCGTCCAGCCCGAAGGCGTCCAGGACGACAGCCAGCTCCCCGTCAGGCGGCGCGATCTTCCCGAACTTCGGGAGGACGTAGAGCGCATAGTCAGCGATGGAAGCGATCCGCGAGTACCCCTGTATCTTCTCGGGGAACTGCGCGTCGTCGAGGAACGAGTAGTTCGTCCCCGCCTCGACTCTCCGGTGCACCACCATCCCTCCCTCCGCCTCGCTTTTCTTCGTAATCGGGTCGAGGAGGCCGGACTTTGCGCCGGCGTCCGTCCCGAAGACGCCGACTATCCTGCCTTCCAAGCCTGCCCCTCCGGGACCCTCGGTCTCAAGACTCATATCCCCTCGGGCGCCTCTCCTTAACCAAGGCGGCCAGGTACCAGATGTTCAAACCCGAGAACGCGAGCCCTTCGATGTATAGCAGGACGTTCCTCAGCTCGTTCACCGAGGCGATCAGGTTGGTCTCGATCTGGAGGGCGTTCGGGTAGATCGGCGTGACGAACCTGATCAGGAGTATGTTGTTGGTGACGATGGCCGCGAGGACGACCCCCGACACCGCGTAGAAGAGCCTCATCCTCTGCGGGTTCCAGAGCGCGGCGTCTATCAGGAGGAGCGCGAGAAGGTAGATCGAATACTGCTCGTTCACTTGCCCGCGGACGAGGAGGAACGTCAGGGTGATGAAGAGCAGGGACTGCACGAGTCCGCGTTGGGTTTCGGATCCGAACCAGCGGCTCGCCACCAGGCTGGCCGCCATCACCGCGGGGATCCAGAGAAACACGCCCCAGCCGATGACGCTCTGGAACGTCGAATTCGAGATAACGTTCATTATGTTCAGGAAGACCCACGTGCCCCACAGCGAAAGGGGGAAGCCGTATTCCTGCAGCGTGTTCGCGAGCGTGGTGATCACGGTGTACTGCTGACCTGTTACAGGCCACCCGGCGATGTAGATGATGACCGCGGTCAATAGCACGGGCACAGCCAGGGCGATGACGAAGTTCACCCACCTGCTTTGTCGGGAATAGGAGAGCGGAAGCACAAAGATGACAGGGATCGACTTGACAAACGCAGCGACCCCGTCCCAGGCAGACCTGGCCCTTCCCGCAGGCGCGAGGAGCGCCATCATCACCAGGAGCATCGACATCGAGTCGAAGGTCCCCCATATCGCCGAGATGATGATGGTGATTGGGGAGAAGAGCCAGAGCGTCAAGACCTTCGGCGCTAGGTCGGGGTTCTGTCGCTTCACGTAGAGAAACAAGAGGAAGGCAAGGAGGACGTCCGCGAAAATGACGGGCTGCTTCAGGAGGAAGTAATAGACGAACCTGTCGCCGAACCCCACCCCCGAGTACAGCTCGTAGATTCCTCCCAGCAGGAGCGGCCAGAAGGGCAGATATCCAATCGCCGCGTGAAAAACGCCCCCGAAGTCGTTCGCGAAGCTCACACTGGGGGCGAACGGAAGCGGTGCGTAGGGGCTGAGCCCCCTGACGACCCAGTAGCCCGTCCTCACCCAAATCTCGAAATCGAAAGGGTGTCCCGTCCAGAAGCTGAACGCCTCGCGCACGGCGATTCCCAGGATCAGGAGAGTCCTGACTCGCACCAAGTCACTTGGACCCCAATGGTGACGACTCCACCCGGTCGGGTCCTAGCAAAGGGCGACGCGCCCGGCCCGGGGCCGGAACGCATGAGAGCGTGGATGTCCCTGCCGGATAACTATCCAAATGCGTCCGACCCACCGTCCCAAGGCATTGGTACTTGAATATTACAAGCGAGAGGCCCGTCCAGCCGGTCAGCCTGCCGGGGTCGATCGTGAAGAACGGCTTCTCCGGCGGCGGACCTCCAGTTGTCGGGCGGTCATCAGGCCGACCAGTATCGCTCCGTCTATCACCCCGAACACGATGGTGTTGGAGCTCAGGACGAAGGTCGACGGGCCGCTCGAAACGGCCGAGGTGGCCGCAGAAGAGGCGACGGACGAGGACGTCGCCGTGACGGTGTACGCGGAAGGCCCGACGACCGAGACGGTGCCGTCGCCGACGTTCGCCGCGAAGACCTCGCCCTTCGATGAGTCGTACGCCAAGGCGAAGGGACCTGTCCCAACGGGCACGGTCGCGACGATGGAGTTGTTGGCGTCCGAGATGACCGAGACGGTGTTGTCCTGAGAGTTGGCCACGAAGACGTCGCCGCTCGAAGGATCGCACGCGACGGCGACGGGACCGACACCCACTGCCACTGTCGCGACGATGGAGTTGTTGGCGTCCGAGATGACCGAGACGGTGTTGCCCTCAGAGTTGGTCACGAAGACCTCGCCCTTGGAGGAGTCGTACGCGGCAGCTATGGGAGCGGACCCCACGGCCACTTTTGCAAGGACGGAGTTGTTCGAGTCGGAGATGACCGAGACGGAGGAGTTGCCGAAATTCGCCACGAAGACCTCGCCCTTCGATGAGTCGTACGCCAGGGCGCGGGGCGTGTACGCGCCGCGGAGGCCGGTATCTCCGATGTGCACCGTCGCTACGACCGAGTTGGTTGCGTCGGAGACGACCGAGACGGCGTTGTCATTGTGCTCGGCCACGAAGACCTCGCCCTTGGAGGAGTCGAACGCCAGGCCGATGGGACCAGACCCGACGGGCACCGTCGCGACCACGGAGTTGCTGGCGTCGGAGATGACCGAGACGGAGGAGTTGCCATTGTTGGCGACGAAGACCTCGCCCGTCGACGAGTCGTAAGCGAGGGCGAAGGGGTCGATCCCGACGGGCACCGTCGCGACCACGGAGTTGCTGGCGTCGGAGATGACCGAGACGGTGTCGTCCTGATAGTTGGCCACGAAGACCTCGCCCTTGGAGGAGTCGTACGCGGTGGCCACGGGGCCGGGCACTTTCTCCACGGTCGCGAGGAGGGCGTGGCCATCGGCGAACGGCGCGAGAAGGGCCGCGAGCAGGACAGCCGCGACTAGTGCGCAACGCGCGCCGCGAGGCCTACCCGTCCGGGACAATCCGACACGAAATGCGGACTGCGAGATATAGGTCTATCACTCCGATCTATCCGGCCCTTGCAAGGCTCCGAGGAGCTCCGCTGGACTTTTTTTGGCGAAATGCGGTCCGACGAAGGGGTGACGCGGTGTGGTGCCCCGGCCGGGGTTTACCCCTGAATGGGTTCTATTCTCGACCAGTTTGTTGAAACTATTGTAACTTTCCGCAATAGGTCCCTAGGGACGCTCGGTTGGGATATAGTCCCTATAACATTATTCGCTCCAAGTCCCAGAAACGCAAGTCGCTCGTTGTTTCGTATCGGCGAGGTGGTCATCGGTCAACCCAAGCCAATCAGGCGCAATGCAGTTATATATTGATTAAATCTTTAATCAATACTGCGCGGATTTAGCCTGCCCCGAACAGAACAAGCCAATAGGCAGATTCGAGAGGAGACCACGGAGAAGATTCTAGCCGCGGCGAGGGAGGTATTTGCCCGCAAGGGGAAGGCTGCCAAGATGTCCGACGTGGCCTCCGAGGCTGGCGTCAGCCCGGGATTGGCATATCATTACTTCCCGAGTAAGGACGCAATCTTCCTGGCCTTGGTCAGGCAGTTGGTCCGACCCGCAGACGAGTTGCGTGCAATTGTCCAACGGGTGCCCGGCACACCAAGGGACCGCTTGAAGCGGATCGTGACTGCGATGCTCGAACGCAGGCGTGAAGACCCCGAATTCTACCAGTTCATGTATCAGGCGATGACCAGCGACGGTCTTCCAGCAGACCTTCGCGAGCAGTTCAAGCAGCAGGGCCTGTCCATGCGCGAAATCATGCGAGGGCTCATCGTCGAGGGGCAAGCAACAGGCGAGATCGCGAATGACGACCCCGACAAACTAGTGAGCGCGCTTCTGGCATGCGTCGACGGACTTTCGAGGATTGTGCAGCTTTCTCCAGGGGACGTGGAGAAGCAGATGCCGAATGCGCGCATGATCCTGCGTATCTTAGGACCTGAGCCGAGGTGAGCCCGGGTTGAGGCTGAAAGGTGTATGCTACGATGTCGGAGCGGTGATGGGCTTCAATTGGCGTCCAGTCTTCGACCCGAAGGTTGTACGCAGGGAGTTGGAGGTCATCAAGAACGACCTGCACTGCAACGCGGTAATCATCAGCGCCCTGGACGTCGGTCGGATCGTGACCGCCGCGACGGCCGCGCTGGAGGAGGGGCTCGATGTCTGGCTTTCGCCTCTGCTCTGGGACAAGAGCGAGGACAAGACTGTCGCGTACCTGACCAAGGCGGCCGGGCCTCTGGAGACCCTTCGCAAGAAGTGGCCCGAAAAGGTGGTGTTGAGCGTCGCGTCCGAGTCCACGCTCTTCATGCAGGGGATACTCGAGGGGAAGAGCATCATCCAGCGGCTCGGGAACCCAAAGGCCAGAGCGCGAATCATGGCCGGCGAGCACAACGGGCCGCTCAACGCGTTCCTCGCCAGGGCCGTGGCCGCGGTCAGGAAGGAGTTCAGGGGCAAGCTCACCTACCACTCTCTCATCTGGGAGAAGGTGGACTGGAGCCTCTTCGACTACGTCGGCGTCGACCACTATCGGGCCAAAGACATCGAGGACAAGTATGTCGAGATGCTAAAGCCGCTCTTCGACACCGGCAAGCCCGTGGTTGTCACGGAGTTCGGGCACAACACATACCAGAGCGACGGGAAGCTAGCCCAGGTCCTGCTAGGAGGAGGTGACGTCGACTGGAAGTCGCAGTTCTTCCACGCCCTCCCGGTCGTGGGAAGGTTCGTCCGTCCCAAGGTGAGGGTCATCCACCCGCGCGACGAGGCATGGCAGGCGCGCAAGGTCGTCGAGACCCTGGAGATCCTCGACGCCGCGGGCGTGGGCGGAGCCTTCGTGTCGCAGTTCGTCTCCCAGATCAACCCCTTCGATGAGAACCCGAAGTACGACCTGGACACGTCGAGTTCGAGCCTCGTGAAATACTACGAGGGCGGGAAGCATGGAAGCACATACCCCGACATGCCGTGGGAGCCTAAGGAGTCGTTCAGAGCGGTCGCCGACTACTACGCCAAAAACTAGGAGAGAAAGAAAATGTCGCCAGATTCGCTCCCCAGCGACAACCCTGCAGGCACCTCGGGCCTGTCTACCTCGCGTGATTCTGTGATTAGTCGGACGCTCCGTTTTCTCCGTTCGCTCCTGTTCAAATTCTTTGGTTGCGGCTGCCGCGCTATGCCTTGGCGACTTCGCGTCTTTGCGTTAGATTCCTACTGCACGGTTCCGGCTTAGAAGCGCAGAAAAATCTTCCGCCGATGGAGAAACCACGCGAACCACACGAAGAGAAGCACACCAACCAACGAGATCACCAGTTGGCCGCAACCGTCGGAAATGTGAGTGTCGAAGAACTGCTTTACCGGGCCTCCGGCCAGGCGCACGGCCAGCTTGTCAAAGCCGAGGCCGCCCAGAAAATTACTCGTCAAATATAACGTGATGGGATTCATGCCAATCCATACGAAGGGCTGGCACCACTTCCGCCATCCCTTCACGTCAACAACCCAATAAAACACCGCCAGCAAGATCGCGCTGTAACCGCCGGCAACCAGGACGTAGGACGAAGTCCAAATTTTCTTGATGATTGGAAATTCGACGCCCCACAAAAATCCCAGCGCCACACCCGCCGCCCCGGCGCCCAGAAGCCAGGCCGCCTTCCTCTTGTCTTCCACGGATTTATTCAGGAGGAACAAGCCGGTCAGAATTCCCAGCAAGCCCGTGGCGAAGGCCGGCAGCGTGCTGAGAATCCCCTCCGGGTCGTAGGTGCCGTCGTATTTTCGTCCGGGCAGATATTTCTGGTCAAGGTAGTCCGCCAGATTCACCCCCTGGATGTAGGAACCGCGCAGCATGTTCGTGCTGCCCATGTTTAACTGCGAAATTTTGGTGAAGCCGGCCTCCTTCGTAATTACTGCCGTTCCCCCAGGCGTCGGGCGGACATCGGGAAACGGTATCCACGCCATCGCCGCCCAGTAGCCCAGCAGCAGGCTCGCGGCGATGGCGATTATGACTCGCGG
>Ga0209517_10000431_pt1 | contig 71776 bp, 55 predicted proteins | sample PeaSoiMetSII2010_FD_187695 | JGI IMG/M metagenome (GOLD analysis project Ga0209517, IMG submission 187695) | Peat soil microbial communities from Weissenstadt, Germany - SII-2010 (SPAdes) (version 2) | ecosystem: Environmental > Terrestrial > Soil > Wetlands > Peat | place: Germany... | reverse complement strand
TTCCCATCGCATCGAGTGATATGGAACCGCGGTCCCAGAGTCTCCCCGCCGAACCTGCAGAGGTTCGAGCTTTCTTAAGGCTCTTACGGGGAGTCCAGTACCACCAAACATGCAACGCTTCCTGGCCAGGAAGAAAGGCGACGGTTTACGGCCCCGGGTTGCCCCGGGACGCAAACCGATCCTCGATTAGACTGTAGCATCGAGGCAAGAGGGTTCTGGGGTGCGCGGACGGAAGGTCCTTTAGAACCAGCGCAAAATATTTTCAAACTTTGGTGACTGGGAAAACGGCCGATCTCAGAAAGCGACTCAACTGCCCAATTCTCTGCCCGAGCGTACGGTGTGGAGCTTCGAAGCTGGTGCGACGATGGTGGCACGCCAGGCAACCCAAAGAACCTTTGCGGACTGACCGTCACTTCGACGATTAGGGCGTTATACAGCCAAGTGAATCTGATCACCGGAATCCTCAGATGTCATCCACGGCTGCAAGACCGTCGGGAGCGGCCGCCGGCAGATACTCACGCTGCGTCTGAAGCAGCATCTGCGGGCGGTAGGCCACCACAAATCAGAATGTCCGGGCACAAATCGGCGCCGTTCGGCCAAACCAAAGTGCCGCCTTCCACGCGAAGCGGCTTTGCTTCTTTGATGCGCACCAATTTCATGTCCGTTCCTCAGTCGAGTGAAGCGATCCATTCCAGCGGCGTATTCGCCAAAATCGGCGTGGAAGTGCCCAGGAGCGCGGTCGTTGAAGTACATCCGAATTGCAACCCGAAGAAGCGACTCACCTCAGGCATATCTTCCCTTTGATTTTACGCCCCTGCCCAGGACGTGAGTTACCCGCCGAGCGGAGAGCATGGGATTCACGTTACACGGTAATCGTCAAAACCAACAGCCCGGCGGCATGTGCATAAAACGCGTCCACCTTCGCTCTGCTTACACATTGAAAACGAGGACCGGCGCGCCGACTCGCTACGCCGCGCCGGAAACCTCGATATCCTTGGCAACACTGGTCGGGCGCGGGATTAGGATCGCCGAATTCCGCCAGAGTCTTCAGGTTGTCCTCGATGGCTTCCCCCGAATGTTACGCTCGGCGTCGTCCAGCGTCGCTCCGGTTGTGATGCACCCCGTCGATCCGGGACGTATGCCGCCCAGTTGTTCTCGGCTTTATCGAACACGACTGCAAATCCGAGGCTCATACTCTCTTCTCCAAGACCGCCGCCTTTAATACCACCGATTTGAGGGTGCCGACGGGTACATCATCGCCCGGGTGGCCCGCGATCGTCACGACGTTCGGTTTGGATGCGCGCTGACGCCCTCGGCCCCCGTTGCGGTCTGCTACGCTCGCCGCGGAACCGCCTACCCGAACTCAGTCAAGGTCAGCCCCGATTTCAGCGGGCAGAAAATTTGGGCCACAATTTGAATACCATGATCCTATCCATGATTTCTGTACTTCAACCGGACTCCTCCCCGTCGGCGTAGAGTCTTCTCCCAAGCCGGTTCGAACGGCGCGTAGTCAGTCGCCGCCTTCGACGCGTTACGGTGTCCATTTTGGCGCTCGGCTCCGGTCGGGGTACCGCTCGGCTTGCCGCTCGAACAACTGCGATTGTTTTACACTTTTCGCTCGAATCGGTGAAAAAACTTACGGAACGATCCCTGGTACTGATGATACACTCATACCTCCGCGGCAAATCGCGGTTAAAAGCGTCACATCGGAGGTGCCGCACAACGTTATGCGCCAACACATTTTGCTCGGTATGCTCATATTAACGGCCGGCTTGGCTCAAGCTTCGCCAATCAGCTACACCCAGACTTTCAACTTGCAGAGCGGCTCGCCTGCTCCGTCAGGCGCATCGTTCACATACGATGCGGCAACATCGACGTTTACAAACTTCCGAGTGACCTGGGACGGAGTGGCTTTCGATCTTGCAAGTTCAGCAAACAATCCGGTTATTGCGCTGCCAGAACTAGCATGTCTCGGCGGCGCAACCGGCGGCGCGGCATCGTTCATTCTTGTCAGCGGGGGCTGTTACCATTCCGGCCCGGGTCCTAGCAATACTTTTGGGGGATTCCCTAGCGGTCCTCCCGGTTTCGCCAGGTTCCAGTACAACGCCCAGGATGGCGTCTCTGGGATCACCATCTCGGGTACCGCGGCGGATTCCAGCGGAAACGCGGCGTTCGGTCAATGGAGTATACCCGCAGCCGCTGCTACGCCCGAGCCATCGACCTGGTTTCTTTCCTCGTTCGCACTGCTTTCGCTTTTCATAGCGTTGCGACGTCGCACTGCTAAGCCGCCTACGCCCAGCCGCCAGCATTAGAGGCCATTTCGAGCCTTCGCCAACCCACGTGGGGTACAGAAGCTCAGGTGGAGGCCCCGGGACGATGTTATGCTCTGTAGATTCACTTGATCGATCCCGCATTTCTCAACCGCAGTCCCAAGTGGACCTCAATTTCGTCGAGCGAGTCCGGAGTGATACCAGGGCCCAAGTCGGACGAAAGAAGCAAGCAGTCGTCAGATTTTGCTCCGACGCGCCCGATCCTCTTCAGTGATGCCAGCAGTTCCGGCTAGGCAGCGGCTACAAGGGGGGTAGCACATTTCCGGCTGCGTCCGTGCGGGTCAACTGCACGTGAGTGGAGATTGCTAGGTCAGATACCGCAAGGACTCTCAAGAGGAGTCTGCTTCCGTCGCGCCACCATACAACGTGTTCATCAAGGGCGCCCCGAACCGAAAGGTCCTGGGTGCGGTCGGCAGAAAATATGTCCAGCGCCCGTTCGCAGGCTTCGTGCGCCGCGTTGAACGCCTACGCCGGGCTGTGATCAACAGCAAGGCTCGCAACGATGTACGGATTGCTGGCACCGAGCTCAATTCGCGCCGCATCGACGATGAGAGTCCGACATGCCTTGGAGGGCTCATTTAGTCGAAATGCGGCCCCGCTTTGAGGCGTGCCATCTTGAACCGCAAGGCGAATGCTTCCGATCGCCGCCATACTTCGCTTCTAACACGTCAAGTGGGCCTTTCGGAGTACGCACTTGAGCGTGTAGTCGCCAAACCACAGAACTGTTGGCACCGGCTGAGACTCGAAGGTTGAGGAAACATCGATCCACCTATAAGGTGAGTAGCAAGACGGCTCGATTCGATTCCAGGAAGGCATGGATTCGAACCGCCTCGCGTCGAAAAACAAGTTCGATTGTTCGTCGATGGAAAATCACACCGTTCAATCCTTACGATCTTGGGAGGAGGCCCTAAGCGCTCGGCCAGGTGGACGAAGTCCCGGTCCGTGCTGATCAGTGCGGAGAACGCTGATCGGTGAGCCCAATTAAAAATGAATGGATCGGATGCGCCGGTCAAGTCGTGATTGTAAACGCTCTCCAGGCCCGGAAGAATGTCGGCAAGCTTTCGAATCAGTTTTGGCGAGAGGTTCTGATCTAACAGGATCCGCACCGATCAACGCCCGCCATACGCGGTATCCGCTACATCGGCTGCGAAAGCATACACGGCTGCAAAGTCTTCTTTCTCCAGCCCTGGGTGCTCTTCCAGAATTTCTTCTTCCGTCATGCCATGGGCTAACCAGCCTAGGACGTCATTCACCGTAATTCGCATCCCACGAATACAGGGTTTGCCGTCGCGCTTGTCAGACTCGATCGTGATGCGCGGGTGAACGGACATCATGCTTCGATTATCGCGCAAACATCAATTACTCGAAGAGCCGTCAGGTCGTCGGGAACCCGGGTGCGGGCCATTTGCCCGGTCTCGTCGGCATGTCGGACCTGTCCGCTCGCTGGAGACGTCTGAGGGGCGTGGGGATGCCGCCGAGTGAACCATATCCCCCTAACCATTCTTCAGGCGCACCACCGTTTCCAGATGGAACGTCTGCGGAAACAGGTCCACCAGCGTCATTCGCTCGACCTGATAACCGGCCGCGGTCAGGCCGGCGAGGTCGCGGGCCAGGGTCGCCGGATCGCACGATACGATGGCGATATCCGGCGGGCGTAATTCGATCAGGCGCCGCACCACGGCTTTGCCCAGGCCCGCGCGCGGCGGGTCCAGCAGGACGAAATCCGGGGCGCGCTCCAGCCGCGTCAGGTAGGCCTCGGCCGAGCCGTGCTCCGCCCGCAGATTCGACCGGCCGGCGCGCGCGGCGTTGAACTCGAGGTCGCGCACGGCGCCCGCTGCCGATTCCACCGCCCCGATTTCCCCGAATCGTTCGGCGAGCGCCAGCGAGAAGAGCCCGACGCCCGCAAAAAGATCGAGCGCCGTCTCCCCCCGGGCGCCATCGATCGCGGTCTCCACCAGGCGGTCCGCCAGAAAACGGTTCACCTGGAAGAACGAATTGCCGCTGACCCGGAACCGGCCCTGGTAGTCCAAAGGACCGGAGACCAGGCCGGAAATCGTTTCCGCGCACCAATCGAAGAAGCGCCGCGCTACCGGACGTTCCGTTTCGAGCACGTTCAACTGCACCTGCCGCTCGTCGGTGAAGACTTCGAGCGAGCGCACGAAGGGCGGCCATCGCGGATCGCGCAGCATGCCGTTGAGCGCGCGGATCGCCCCGTTCACCTTGGGCGAAGAGATCGGGCAGGCTTCGATGGCGCACAGGTTGTGCGACCGCGCCTCCCAGTATCCCAGCCGCCCGTTCTGGATATGGAACTGCGCGCGGTTGCGGTAACCCAATGGCTCGGCCGAGATCACGTCCACCTCGTTCGGCGCCGCGATCTTTCCCAGGCGCCGCAACTCCTCGGCCAGGATCTCGCGCTTGGCCGAGAGCTGCTCCTGGTAGGGCGCGTGCTGATAGTGGCAGCCGCCGCAGCGCGCGAAATAAGGGCACGGCGGGGCCACGCGGGCGGCGGCGGGCTCGACCACCTCCAGCGGCCGCGCGCGCAGCCATCCCGGCTTTTCCTGCTCCACTTCCGCGCGGACGCGCTCGCCCGGCAGCACGAAGGGAACGAAGACCACGCGCCCCTCCAGGCGCGCCAGCCCGTCGCCTCCGTAGACCAGCTTTTCCACCGTCACTTCGAAATTGCTTACGATAGGATTTACTCCCTTTCCCTTTATCATGAAAACACGAGTCTTTTCCGGAATGCAGCCGTCCGGAAATCTTCACATCGGCAACTATCTGGGTGCGCTCAAGAACTGGGTGCGCATCCAGCGCGAGTACCAATGCATTTTCTGCATCGTCGACCTGCACGCCATCACAATGTACCAGGATCCCGCGGAGCTGCGCGCCAAGATCGTGGAGATCGCCGGGCTGTACCTGGCCGCCGGCATCGATCCTGAGGAGTGCTCCATCATGGTGCAGTCGTCGGTCCCGGCGCACGCCGAGCTGGCGTGGATGCTGACGTGCGTGACGCCGGTCGGCTGGCTGGAGCGCATGACCCAATACAAGGCGAAATCCGCCAAACAGGAGTCCGTGGGCGACGGTATTCTGCAATACCCGGTGCTGATGGCCGCGGACATCCTGTTGTACCACGCGGGCATCGTGCCCGTGGGCGAGGACCAGGCGCAGCACCTGGAGCTGACCCGCGACATCGCGCAGCGCTTCAATTCGGTTTACGGCGACACCTTCGTGGTTCCGGGCACCAGCCTTCCGGCGGTGGGCGCCCGCATCATGGGGCTGGACGACCCGACGCAGAAGATGAGCAAGTCGGCCACCGGCGCCAACCACGCGGTGGCGCTGCTCGATCCGCCCGACAAGATCCGCAAGACCATCATGCGCGCCACCACCGACTCCCGGCCCGCGGTGGATTTTGACAATGCCGGCGAAGGCGTGCTCAACCTGCTGGCGATTTACCAGGCGTTTTCCGGCGCCGGCGATGCCGAGATGAAGGCGCTCTTCGCCGGCAAGCGCTACGGCGAGCTGAAGAAAGTCGTGGCCGACACGGTGATCTCCCACCTGGAGCCCTTCCAGCAGCGCTACCGGCAGATCACCTCCGACCCCGGGTACGTGGCCGGCGTGCTGCGCGAGGGCGCCGCGCGCGTGGCGCCGATTGCCAACGATACCGTGCGGGTGGTGAAGGAACGCATGGGCCTCCATACCTGACGAAACCCGCAACACGCGGGAATGCCGGTGCCGCCCGATGTTCTCCCGTTACGTCCACCTCGTCCGCAGCAACCGCAACTACCGCCGCCTGTGGCTCGCGCAAACGGTGAGCGAGCTGGGCGACTGGTTCTACTCGCTGGCGGTCTACAGCCTGCTGCTCGAGCTGACCCACCAAAAGGCCCAATCGGTAGCGCTGGCGGTGGTGCTTCAGGTGCTGCCGCACACTTTTGTCGCGCCGGCCACCGGGGTGATCAACGATCGCGTCAGCCGCAAGGCGATCATGGTGGGGGCGGACATCGCGCGCTTTCTGATCGTGCTCGGCATGGTGGCGGTGCGCACACCGGGAATGGTGTGGCTGGTGTACCCGCTGCTTCTGCTGGAGACGGTCGCGGCCGCGTTCTTCGAGCCGGCGCGCGGCTCCGTGATTCCGAACATCGTGCCCGTGGAGGAAGTGCTGGCGGCCAACACTTTGTCATCCATCACCTGGTCGTTCTGCCTGGCGGCCGGGGCTTCGCTCGGTGGCGTGGTTGCGGTCTTGCTGGGCCGCGACGCGGTTTTTCTGCTCAACGCCTTTTCGTTCCTGGGCTCGGCATGGCTCATCCGGGGGATGCGATTCGCCGAGCCGCACGCGGCCGGACGCCCTCCGCTGCGGGGCCGGGACCTGGTGGACTTCACGCCCGTGTTGGAAGGGGCGCGGTACATACGGGCCGATGCGCGCCGCTTCGCCACCGTGTTTGTCAAATGCGGCGTCGGCCTGTTGGGCGCGAACAACGTGCTGCTTCCCATTCTGGGCGCGCGGGTGTTTCCCGCCAGGTTCCACGGGCTTGGTCCGGGGCGCGGCGGGGTGCTGGGAATGAGCCTCCTGATGGGCGCCCGGGGTGTGGGCGCGCTGCTGGGCCCCCTGGTGGGCGGACGGTGGGCGGGAGACAGCCATTCGCGCCTGCGCTCCGGCATCCTGGCCGGCTTCCTGATCGCGGCCGCCGGTTATCTGCTGCTGGGAGTCTCGACCTCGCTCGCGTTTGCGGCGCTGGCGGTGGTGTTGGGGCATGCGGGCGCTTCCAGCAACTGGGTATTCTCCACCACCTTGCTCCAGATTTATACGGACGATCGCTTCCGCGGCCGCGTGCTGGCGGCCGATTTTGGCTTATGCACGCTGGGCATCTCGGCCAGCAGTTACATCGCCGGGATGGCGATCGATATGGGCACGCCCGCGCGGACGTTTGCCGAGGGGTTGGGGGCCGTCATGTTGATCCCCGCCGCGGCTTGGGCTTTGGCGCTCTGGCGGACCGGCCGCACGGGTCCGGGCGGATAGCCCCACCGGTACGAACCGCCGCCGTCCGGCGACGCCGCGGCCCGGCTGTGCCCGCGCGGCTTCCTCCTGGCTTCTGACTCCTGGCTTCTGTCTTCTTGTTTCACAACGGGTACAATATAAAGTCGCTAACATGAACCTGGAACAAGTGGCCCGGCGCGCCAAGGTCTCCACCGCCACGGTGTCGCGCGTGCTGAACAATGCGAGCGTCGTCAAGGGCTCGACGCGTGCCCGCGTGGTAAAGGCCATCGAGGAGTTGAAGTACCACCCCAACCTGCACGCCCGCAGCCTGGCCGGGGGCAAGAGCAGCACCATCGGCGTGATTGTCTCCAACCTGGAGAACCCGTTCTTCTTCGATATCTATAAGACCATCGAGGCGGACGCCCGCGCCGCCGGCTACGAAGTGGTGATGGCCAATACGGACTACCGCCCCGAGCAGTTGGTGACCAGCATCCGGCTGATGATCGGGCGGCGCGTGGCCGGCCTGGCGGCCATCGTCTCCGAAATGGATCCGGAGCTCTTCGAAGAGCTCAACCAAAGCCGCATCCCGGTGGTTTTCTACGATGTGGGCACGCCGCGGCGGAACATCACCAGCATCCGGGTGAACTACCGGCGGGGCATCGAAAAGGTGGTGGACTACCTGCACAGCCTGGGCCACCGCAGGCTGGGCTTTGTCGGTCACCACTCCGTGCTGGGACCGATCAACGAGCGCATGAAGACGGTTCTCGACGCGGTGGCCCGCATTCCTTCGCTCGAGGTCCGCATCGCCGCCGATGCCGACACCCTCGAAGGCGGCCGGCAGGCCACGCGGGCGCTGCTCGCCACCGGCTTCACGCCCACCGCGATCATCTGCGTGAACGACATCACCGCGGTGGGAGCCTTGCGTGAATTGCGGGAGCGCGGCATCCGGGTTCCGCGGGACGTCTCGGTCACGGGCTTCGACAACGTGCAGCTCTCGGAGTTCTGCTACCCCGCGCTGACCACGGTGCACATTCCGCGCGCCCGCATCGGCCACATCATCTGCGATCACCTGCTTCCCGGCGGGGCAACCCCCGGGCCCGTCACCACCCCGGCCGATTCGGAGATCATCATCGACCCCGAGTTTGTGGTCAGGGACTCGACCGGGCCGGCGCCGGGATAGGCTGCGGCGCGCCCGCGCTGCCCTCGTCTCATGGCCGCGTTCCCGGGCCGGGCCCGGAGGGCGCCCCGCCGGGGAGCGGTTTCCGGCCTTTTTCATCATCCCCTAAAGCACTCGCGCGGTTCTGCCGAATAACTAGGTGAAGCGCATGAGGCGAACCTCGATGAAACACATAATCGCGATTCTATTCTTCGGTACCCTGGCAGTCGCGCAGCAGGGTCCGGCCGTAGGCGGTTGCCCGGCATTTCCAGTGACCAACGTCTGGAATGTGGCGGTGAACACCCTGCTCGTGCACACCAACAGCGCCAACATCATGGCGAAGATCGGAACTGCCACCGATCATTTCCACCTGGACGACGTGATACCGATCAACTTTGTTCCGGGGACTCAACCGCTCGTTCCGGTGGCTGGTCTTGCCTATGGTTATGGGCCGGATGGCGGCGGCAGCGACCCTGGCTTGTGGCCGATCCCCAGCACCGTGCTGATCGAGAGCGGGTCGGATGGCCATGCGCTCATCGTGGACACCACCAACTGCCTGCTCTACGAGATCTTCGCGCTGTCCGGCGGACCGGGCGCCTGGTCCGGTGGCTCGGCCGCGAAATGGGACCTGAATAGCAACGCGCTCAGACCCGATGGGGGCACATCGGCGGACGCCGCGGGGTTGCCGATGACTCCCGGCATACTTCGTTACAGCGACATTACCGCGGGGTCGCTCAACCACGCCTTGCGAATCTCGGTGCCAACAACACAATACGGCTCTTACACGTGGCCGGCGCGCCATTACGCAAGCTCGACCAACGATCCCAACCTGCCCATGATGGGGCAGCGGCTCCGGCTGAAAGCCAGCTTCGATGTTTCGGGATTTTCCGCCACGAATCAGATCATCCTTCGCGGCCTTCAGAAGTACGGCGTCCTGGTTGCGGACAACGGCATGGCTTGGGGTATGCAGCACGACCAGGACGGCCGCTGGAATGCCAACGATCTGCTCGCGCTCCACAATATCCTGGGGTCGAACATGGAAGTGGTTGACGAGAGCGGATTGATGAGCGGCCCCGACTCTGGAATGGCGGTCATGCCGCCGCCGCCCGGGGTGTTCGTCTCGGACGCTTTCGGCAGACAGAACTCCGTGCCCTTCGGGCCCGGAATCAGCATCGTGAACGGGGTTATTACCGCGACCGGCAGTGGCGGTAGCAGCTCCGTGCTGTCCGTGGCCGGAAGGACCGGCAACGTGACGCTCGCGATCTCGGACGTCACGGGGCTGCAAGGTGCCCTGGACGCGAAGCAGCCGCTCTTGTCGTACACACCGGAGCAAGCCTTGACCTTTGTGTCTCCGCTCACGCGATCGGGAGGCACCATTTCATGCCCCACATGCAGTGTCAATGGAGGTAGCGGGGGCGGAGGCAGCACGCTGACCGTGACTCCTGTTTCGCTGGCGTTCAGTGCAACGGCCAACGGCTCGGCCCCCGCCTCGCAAACGCTGACGGTAACCGCCGCGACACAGACCACGTTTTCCGCCAGTGCCTCCAGCACGGGCGGGGGCGGTAATTGGCTGTCTATCTCGCCGTCGGGAACCCTCGTTACCAACCAACCGATTACGGTATCGGTAGCTCTGACCGGGCTATCCGCCGGGACCTACAGCGGCACGGTCGCCTTGACGGCGAACAGCGTCACGACAAGCGTGGCCGTCACTTTAACCGTCAGTGCGAACACGGGTCCGCCGAGCGGCGCCGCCAGCTTCCTGAAAATCGACACGACGACCGCCGGCACGTGGAAGGGCGTGTATGGAGCCGACGGCTATAACGTCATCAACGACACTGTCAGCTATCCTTCGTACGCGACGGTGACTCCCTCCGGGAATTTAGCCTATACGTGGATCTCTTCCACCAGCGACGGGCGGGCGTTGCAGAAGGCCTCGTCAACGACGGACCGCATCGCCGCCTGCTGGTATACGGGCACTTCTTTCACCATCGATCTGAAGTTCAGCGATACGAATACTCATCAGGTGGCGCTGTATCTGATGGATTGGGACAATGGCGGACGCAGTGAGCGGGTGGACATTCTGGATGCCAACAACAATGTTTTGGACACGCGGACGGTGAGTGGTTTCACCGCAAGCCAGTACCTGGTGTGGAACTTGAGTGGACACGTGGTGGCGCGCATCACCAACACCGGCAGCACCGCCGTGCTGAGCGGGATCTTCTTTGACAGTGCGTCCACTGCCACGACGCCGTCTGTCGTCTCTGTCACGCCCAACTCGGGTACCGGTACCAACAGCAGCCAGACGTTCACCTTTGTATACAACTCGCCAAAGGGTTACCTGGCGATTGTTTCGATGCAGATACTGATCAACAAGCCCCAGCTTGCCGCGGGTGGCTGCTATCTGCTGTACAATCGGGCGAATAACGTCATCTATCTGACCAACGATGCCGGCACTGCCTGGCAGACACCCGTCACCTTGGGGCAGAGTGGAACCCTTCAGAACAGTCAGTGCACAGTGAACACGGCCAGTTCATCGGTATCGGGCAGCGGCAACAATCTGACCTTGATTCTGTCGCTGACTTTTAAGGCCACTTTCGTGGGATTGAAAAACATCTATAGCGACGTGACCGACGGCAGTGACTCGAATTGGCAGCAGGTCGGCTCCTGGACTCTTCCTTCGGCCGGGACGCCGACGGTCGGTTCTGTCACGCCCAGCACCGGTACCGGCAGCAGCCAGACGTTCGGCTTTGTATTCTCGGACCCGAACGGCTACTCCGCGATCGCCTCGACGCAGATCCTGGTCAACAATGCCCTGGTGGCCGTAAGTGGCTGCTACCTACTGTACAATCGGGCGAGTAATGCCCTCTATCTGACCAACGATGGCGGCACTGCCTGGCAGACACCCGTCACCTTGGGGCAGAGTGGATCTCTTCAGAACAGCCAGTGTTCGGTGGACACCGTCAATTCATCGGCATCGGGCAACGGCAACAATCTGACGTTGAACCTGGCGTTGACCTTCAAGGCCGGTTTCAGCGGGACGAAGAACGTCTACAGCGAGGTGTACGACGGGACCGACTCCGGTTGGCAGCAGCGCGGCTCATGGGTGACCCCGTGACAGCCTGCGGCAACAAACGATCCGGTTGAGGCCGGCGGCGCGGAATTGGGCCCGCCCCACCTCGGCCATTCACCGCCGCTTCAACAAATCGGGGTACAGCCGCCGCAGATGCTCCAGCTTCGGCAGGTCGTTGTACACCACGTAAGGATAGTCCGGATTGCGTTCGATGAAATGCTGATGGTACCCCTCCGCCGGGAAGAAGCCGGCGAACGGGGTCAACTGCGTCACAATCGGATGCCGAAAAACCTTGGCCTGGTTCAACTGTTGAATATACGCTTCGGCGACCCGCTTTTGCTCGTCGGAGGAATAGAAGATGGCGGATCGATACTGGGTGCCCTCATCCGGACCCTGCCGGTTCATCTGCGTAGGGTCGTGCGCCACCGAGAAGAACACCTGAAGCAGCTTGCCGTAGGAAATCTGCGCCGGATCGTAGGTCACCTGCACCGACTCGGCATGTCCCGTTCTTCCGGTGCCGACCATCTCGTAGTGCGCCGTTGCCTGGCTGCCTCCGGCGTAACCCGAAACCACGTCGGCGACGCCTTTGAGATTCCCGAACACCGCCTCTACTCCCCAGAAACATCCCCCCGCGAAGACCGCAACCGCCGGCGTGCGGGCAGTCCCGGAGATATCGACGGCAGGAGCGGGAAACTCGGCGGCGCTGGACACCTGAACCACCACCCCAAAACCGAGGCAGGCGCAAACAACCGCTCGCGCGAAAGGATTCAACATGGATAGTCCCCTCTATCCACCCATTACATCACGTTTATCCGGCTGGCCGTGGGACCGGCGAGGACTGTCGGGAATCGTGGGACGGCGGGAACCGCGGGAGCGGCGGGGACCGCAGGACCGCCCGGGACCGCCGGGGACCGCAGGGCCTGCCGGAGACCGCCGCGGCCCTCGGGCGTCTTCCCGGAATGCCCCTGCCACGCTATACGCGCGGGCGCTCTTTGCGGACGAAATCCGTGTCCTGGCTGGGCTCGCTGTCACATTCGATGGCGAGGGTGGTCACCGGATCGTCGGGAGCCTTCTCCGGCAGGCCGGTGAAGCGCGTGCGGAACTTTTCCTGCTCGAACTTCACTTCCTTGCCGCTGGCCAGCAGGTGCGCCGACTTCACCTTGGACAACAAACCGCCGATTGTCGCCGTCTCTCCGGGCCAGAAATAGTTGTGCATGTAAAGGGTGTTCCCGTTGCGAGTGAAGCTGGCGTAGTTGGAGCGGAACCTCTGGCATTTCTCGGTCTGATAGATCGACTTGCCGCTGCGGTCCATCCACTTGCCCACCGCGGTCAGGATGCGAACCGAATCTTCCGGCACCGAGCCGTCGGGCTTGGGCCCGATGTTCAGCAGGTAGTTGCCCGTGTCGTGCCCGCAGGTGATCAGGTTGCGCACGATGGCCTTGGGCGTTTTCCAGTCGTCGTCGTTTTTGTTGTAGCCCCAACTGTCGTTCATGGTCATGCAGGATTCCCAGGCGCGGTTGGCGGCCGTGATGGTCTGCTCGGGCGTGGTGAAATCGCCATCCAGCTTGTTGCGGTTGTTCACGATGATGTCGGGCTGGAGTTGGAACACCATGGCGTTCATCTTTTCTGATTCCCAACCGGCGGCGTCCAGCGGCCATGCTACGTCGTACCAGAGAATGTCGATCTTGCCGTAATTGGTGAGCAGTTCGCGGATCTGGCCGTGGATGTAGTCGACGAAACGGCGGCGGGCCTGCTCGTCGGTGAGGCAGCGCGCGCCGTCGGGATGGTGCCAGTCCATGAGCGAGTAGTAGAAGCCGACGCGCAGTCCTTCGGCACGGGCGGCCTCGACGTATTCCTTCACCAGGTCTCGCCCGGGGCCTTGCTTGGGAGCGCAGTAGTCGGTCAGCTTGCTCGAGAAGTTGCAGAAGCCCTCGTGGTGCTTGGTGGTCATCACCATGTACCTCTGGCCGGCCTGTTTGGCGAGCCTGGCCCAGTCGCGCGCGAAGCCGGGCTTGGGATGGAAGCGCTTGGCGTTCTGCTCGTACTCGGCAACCGGGATGCCCTCGTTCTCCATCACCCACTCGTGGCGGCCCACGACGCTGTAAAGGCCCCAGTGGATGAACATGCCAAAGCGGGCTTCGTGCCACCACTTCATGCGGCGTTCGCGGTCGATTGCGGGGTCCGCGGCGCTCGCGGCCGTAGCGGCCGTCGCTGCGCCGGCTGCCATCAATTGCAGATAATCGCGTCGAGTCATCGGATGTGTCTCCTGTGGGATCAGGATAGCACTTTGGCAGAGCGCCGCCGCTGCTCGCCGTGAGTCCCTTCAGCGGCGCAACCGCCACCGTCAGACTGCGCGAGTTGAGGGCGGCCGCGGGGAAGCCCGGCTTGATCGCGCGATTTCCGGAGTAAGATTGAAGCGTGCGGTGGCTTTTCATGCTCTCCTGCGCTTCGCTGGCGTTTGCCCAGGCCGGTGGCACCGAGCCCAAGCCGAAGGCCGAAGACTACGAGGCGCACGTCCAGACGCGGACCGCCGCGATCGGCGCCGAGTTCATGATCCACAGCATCTCCGGCCAGGGACAGACCTACATCGCTCCCGACTACCTGGTGGTCGAGGTGGCGCTGTATCCGCCCAAGGGCCAAGCCATCCACCTCGATGAAGGCGCCTTCGCATTGCGCGTCAACGGCAGGAGGCCTGCGCTGGCGCCGGCCACGCCGGCCATGGTCGCGGCTTCGCTCACACATCCGGACTGGCAGACCGGCCCGAGGCTGGAGGGTGGTATCGGTGCCGGCCCGGCGGACGTGATCTTCGGCAGGCCGAGGCCCACGCAGTTTCCGGGAGGCCAGCAGCCCCTGCCCACGCCCCCGCGCGCGCCGGATGCCGATCCTCCGGGCGGCATTCAGCCGGAACCCCGCGTGAAGGCGGAGGACCTGGCCGTGCAGGCGGCCTTGCCGCAGGGCGACTGGAAAGGCCCCGTCAGCGGCTTTCTCTACTTCGCGTACAAAGGGAAGGCGGCGTCCATCAAGTCACTGGAATTGTTGTACGACGACGCTGTGGTGAAACTGCGGTAGGGCGCCGGTTTCGGATTTGCGCGGGGCGCTTGGCCGGCGGTACAGTGTCCGGAGGAGGTTTCATGGCTTTCTGTACAGGTTGCGGCTCCGAGGTGAAGGGCGCGTTCTGCGCGAATTGCGGAACACCCGTAAAGACGGCGGCCGGTCCGTCAACTCCCCCTCCGCCTCCTCCCGTGCAACAACCGATGCAACCGATGCCGGCGGCCTGGCAGGCGGCTCCTCCTCCGCCCCCGCCGATGCAACAACCGATGCAACCGATGCCGGCCGCGGCTCCCGTAAGGCGGGGCACCAGTCCCATCGTGTGGATTCTGGTGATCGTTGGGGGCCTGTTCCTCCTGGGCATCATCGGCGTCGTGGGCACCGGATTCTTCCTCGTCCATAAGGCGAAGCAGGTCGGCCTCGATCCCAACCTCATCTCGCGCAACCCGGGATACGCCATAGCCAAGATGGCAATCGCGGCCAATCCGGACATCTCCGAGGTTGGTCATGACGACACCGTCGGCACCATCACCGTGCGGGACCGGAAGACCGGCGAGGTTACCACCCTGAGCTTCGACGACATAAAGAACGGCAAGTTCAAGTTCACCGCCAAGGACGCCAAAGGCGAGACCGCGACCATGGAATTCGGGGGCGGCCCCGGCAAGCTGCCCGCGTGGGTCCCCGCCTACCCCGGAGCTTCGCCCAAGGGCACCTTCTCGATTACGGGTAATGCCGCCGATGGCTCCGGCGAAGGCGGCAACTTCACCTACACCACTCCCGACCCGGTCTCCAAGGTCATGGACTTCTACAAGGACAAGGCCAAGGACTTAGGGATGAAGGTCAACGTAACGACCACCACCGATAAGGGCGAAATGATCATTGCCTCGGACGAGGACAGCAAGCGCTCGCTGACCGTGGTCGCCGGCGAGAGCAACGGCGAGACCGGCGTTAATGTGACCTACGCGCGAAAGAACTAGGGGCGGCGCGGCCTACCCGTGGCCGAAGTACATCAGCCAGCCGATTCCGACTAGCGCCACCACGAAACAGACGAAGGTGTAGATGCCGTATTGCAGGCGCTCGCGGTCGGAGCGCTTGGTGACGATCCCCAGCACCACGGCCGTGAACAGCGAAAACAGGATGGCCGCTTCGAAATGCGAGAGCGTCATGTTGGGCATCAGTCCTTCCTCCCGGCGGCGATTTCAAAGGCGTCCACCACCGCCAGCAAATTCAAAAGGCCCGCCGTCACCAGGAACTTGGTGCCGTAATCGTGCACGTGTCCGGCGACATCCGGCTGGTTGTAGCCGAGCCAGACGCTCAACAGGTAAAGGATGCCGGAGCAGATATCGCCGATGAATCCGCCGGTGTTGATGAGGGTGGTGAGCAGGTCGCCGGTCTGCGGCTGGAACATGGCGCCGCGCATCATCAGGCCGCACAAAAACATGCTGGTCACCGATACCAGCAGCAGCATGCCGCGCCCGGTCCGTTTCAGCAGAAAATGGCCGCCGCCGGGAATGAGCCAGCCCAAAGCAACGGCCGGCGCCCAGGCGCCGAAGGGAGGCATGGGCTGTTTCGGTTCCTTTTCCTTAGCCATTTTCCTTTGAGTTTAGCAGGTCGGACCAGGGGGTGCGGACGGCGGCCATCGCTGGGTGGCCATCGCTGGGACCGCCGGCCATTTCGTGCGGCTTGCCGTCACGCGAGCGTAGCGAGCGGGTCGCCTCCGCGGGTCATGCCACAATAGGGGATTGGCGCAGATCTCGTTTGAAGTGGTGGCCGAGTGCCCGCAAACGCGTGCCCGCGCGGGCCTGCTGTACACGCCTCACGGAACCATCGAAACTCCCGTCTTCATGCCCGTGGGGACGCAGGCGACCGTCAAGGGGCTTAGCGCGCGCGACCTGGCCGAGGATCTCGGCGTGCGCATCCTGCTGGCCAATACCTACCACCTCTATTTGCGGCCCGGGCACGAACTCATCCGCCAGATGGGAGGGCTCCATCGTTTCATGTCGTGGCCCAATGCCGTCCTCACCGATTCCGGTGGATACCAGGTCTTCAGCCTGAGCGGCCTGCGGAAGATCACCGAGCAGGGAGTGGTGTTCCGCTCGCACCTGGATGGCGACCTCCACACGTTCACTCCCGAATCCACCGTCGACGTTCAACTCGCGTTTGGCAGCGACATCCTGATGGTGCTCGACGAATGTCCGGAATACCCCGTCAGTCACGAGCACGCGCGAGAGAGCATGCATCGGACCGTACGATGGGCGCGGCAGGCTCACGAACACTACCGGCGGCGGATCGGCGAGGGCGGCTCGGGGGGGGCGTTGTTTCCGATCGTGCAAGGGTCCATGTTCCCCGATCTGCGGGCCGAGTGCGCCCGCGCGCTGGTCGAACTGGATGCCGATGGCTACGCGATCGGCGGCCTTTCGGTGGGCGAGCCGCGGCCGCTCAGCCTCGAAATGGTGGAGGCCGCCGCGGACATCCTGCCGCGCTCCCGGCCGCGCTATGCCATGGGCGTGGGGATGCCCGCCGAATTGCCGGAGTACGTGGCGCGCGGCGTGGACATGATGGATTGCGTGCTGCCCTCGCGCAACGCGCGAAACGGGTGCCTGTTCACTTCCGAAGGGCGCGTCATCATCAAGCACACCCGCTACCGCGACGACCAGCGGCCCCTCGACCCCCGGTGCGGGTGCTACACTTGTACCGAGTACTCCCGAGCCTACCTTCGCCATCTGTTCCAAGCTAAGGAGATTCTTTATGCCGTTTTGGCGACGAGGCACAACATTCGGCGGTACCTTGACATCATGCGTGAGATCAGGCACGCTATAATATCGGGCACATTCCCTGAATACTTGAGGTGTGTACATTCGGCTCCAAACGGCGCCGAGTGATTCTCCATTTGGTCAAAACGTGGTCCTGAATCTGTTTCTGCAATCGGCGCCGGCCAACTCCCTACTGGGATTCCTCCCAATTCTTCTCATCTTCGGCATTTTCTATTTTTTGCTGTTCCTCCCCATGCAACGCCAGAAGAAGAACCAGCAGAAAATGCTCGCCGGCCTGCAAAACGGCAACGTGGTGGTGACCAGCGGAGGAATTGTCGGGACAGTCGTCGCGATTGAAACCGACGACACCCTGGTGTTGCGCGTGAAGCCCGACAACATCAAGCTCCAGGTATCGCGGAGCGCGGTGTCGAGCGTGGTCTCGGGTGAAGGAAAGAAGTAGTCAATCCAAATTTACAGGCTCTAAACTCCCATGAAGACGAATCTAACGGCGCGGACCGTGATTATTGTTGCGACGATCCTGGTGTGCGTGTACGGCATCATCGATTTCCCGACATCGCTGGCGCAAGTCAAGCAGAACTTCCAGAGCAACATCCGGCTCGGACTGGACCTGAGGGGCGGCAGCCACCTGATCCTGGAAGTACAGGTACAGGATGCGGTGAAAGCCGATGCCGACCAGACCATGGAGCGGATGAAGGAGGATTTGAAAAAGCAAAACATCAACTGGGGCACGATGGACCGCACCGATCCGCAGGACATCAAAGACGCGGACAAGGTCGAAATCGCGGTCAAGGGGGTGACGGCCAGCGAGGGGAGCAGCTTTCGCGCCCTGATCGCCGACCGGTACTCCACCTACATCCTGACGCAGGTGAACTCGACGGACTATACCATGCGCATCAGGCCGTCCGAGCTGGAAGCGCTGAAGGTCGACACCGTCAAGCGGGCCATCGATACCATCGGGAACCGCATCGACCAGCTCGGCCTGGCGGAGAAGGCCGTGCAACAGTACGGCGCCGCGGGCGCGAATAACGAGATCCTGGTGCAACTGCCGGGCGTCGACGATCCGCAGCGCGTGCAGGATCTCATCGGCACCGCGGCGGTGCTCGAGATCACCGACGTCAAGGACGGCCCCTTTGCGAGCCGCGACGCGGCCATCGCCCAGCACGGCGGAGTGCTGCCGCTGGGCAGCAAGCTGGTGAAGATGCTTCCACGCGGCGGAGCCGAAGGCGAGCAGTGGTACCTGGTCGGCAAGAGCCCCGTGATCACCGGCCGGGAAATGCGCAACGCCCGCGCGGGGCAGGACGAGTACCGCAAGTGGGAGACCAACTTTACCCTTTCCCAGGACGGCGGCAAGCGGTTTGCCAGCTATACGGAACGCAATATCGGAAACAAGCTGGCGGTCGTACTCGACGACAAAATCGTCAGCGTGGCTACCATCCAGTCCAAAATCGAGGATTCCGGCCGCATCATGGGCTTGGGCAGCGAGGAGGAAGCCGTCGACCTGTCGCGCTACCTGCGGTCGGGTTCGCTTCCGGCGGGGGTGAAGTACCTGGAAGTCCGGTCGATCGGGCCCTCGTTGGGCGCCGACTCCATAAGAGAGGGGCTCCAGGCCGGTATAGCCGGTTTGGCCGCCGTCATCATCGTCATGCTGTTTTACTACAAGCGTAGCGGCGTGAATGCGGTTCTGGCTCTGATCCTGAATACGGTGGTGCTGCTGGCGGCGGTTTCGTACTTCCACGCCGTGCTGACGCTGCCGGGAATCGCCGGGGTCATTCTGACGATCGGTATGGCGGTGGATTCCAACGTACTGATTTTCGAGCGCATCCGGGAGGAACTCCGCACGGGCAAGGGGGTCATTTCGGCGGTGGATACGGGTTTCAACAAAGCCTGGTGGACTATCGTGGACACGCACGTGACCACTATCGTGTCCTGCGCCTTCCTCTTCCTGTTTGGCGAAGGTCCGGTGAAGGGGTTTGCCGTGACGCTGGTGATCGGTTTGGGGGCCAACATGTTTACGGCGGTCTTCGTTTCGAAGACCATTTTCGACTACGAGCTGTCGGGACACCGGCAGCTGGAAACGTTGAGCATTTAATAGGGAACAAAACTTAGGAGGCTGGTGTCCAACTTGAGTGGAAAAACACCAGCACGGCAAGATTCGATGGAATTATTCAAGAACACGGATTACGATTTTCTAGGCAAGAAGTGGCCGTTCATCTTTGCCTCGCTGGTTTTGAGTGTGGCCGGGCTGGGAAGCATCGCCCTGAAGGGCGGGCTCAAGTATGGCATCGACTTCAAGGGCGGCGCCCTGATGACCGTGAAGTTCGCCTCCGAGCCGCCGCTGGACAAGATTCGGGCCGCCATGTCGCATTCCGAGATCAAGGGCGACGTGAGCGTGCAGAACTTTACCGGCGCCACGGCGCAGAATGAAGTCGAGATCGGGACCGAGCTCCAGGAAGAGCGCCAGTTGAACATTAACCGGCAGGCGATGGAGTCCGTTTTGGTGAACACTTTCGGCCAGCCCGGGAGCGGAAAGCTGGATTTCAACAACACCAGCAAGGAGGCCCTGGCGGACCGGTTGCGGGAGCCCCTGGCGCGCGCCGGCGTGCCGATGGCCGAACAGCAGTTGCAGAAGCTCACGGCCGACTTGCTGGACTTCGCAAATGACCGGTACTCCGGGTTGATCACCGATTTCGGACAATTGTCTTCCACACCGGGAGTAAATCCTGGTATCATCAACACTCTTCGGCAGGAGTGTTACCTGGCGCCGTACCACGTGATTCAGACGCAAATGGTCGGTCCTAAAGTGGGCGCGGAATTGAGAACCAAAGCCGTGCTGGCCACCCTCTACGCGCTCGCCGGAATGCTGGCCTACATCGCCTTCCGGTTCGAGTGGATCTACGGGCTAGGCGCGGTGATCGCGTGTTTCCACGACACCATCATTACCATCGGGCTGTTCTCGCTCTTCAATAAAGAGATGTCGATGACGGTGATCGCGGCCCTGCTGACCTTGGTCGGCTATTCGATGAATGATACGATCGTGATCTTCGATCGTATCCGCGAGAATCTGAAGATGAACCGGCGCGAACCGTTGGAACGCGTGATGAACAAGGCCGTCAACCAGACTTTGAGCCGGACCATCATGACCTCTGGTTTAACTTTCCTCACGGTGATAGCCTTGTTCGTCTGGGGTGGTCCCGTGCTTCACGGATTCTCGTTCGCCCTGGTTTGCGGAATTATTGTGGGGACGTATTCTTCGGTGTTTGTGGCGAGTCCGATCGTCCTGTTCTGGCACAATTATGCGGATCAACGCAAGCGGCCCTCCAGGCCGGTGCTGGCGACGGCGGCACGGACGGAGAACGTTCGCAAGAGCCCGACGCGGGCTGTGAAGTAGAGTCGGAGCCGCGACCGGCGTGCCCGCTGGGCCGGGAGCGGTGGAGCGTGAAAGGAACGCGGCAGGGCCCGGTAGGACGCGCCGGCCGCGGTGAGAAGGAAAGGAAGCTTCTATGTTTGAACAGACATTCGTAGACGGCGGAAAGACGAAGACGACCTGGACGGTCATGTCGGCGTTCATCGTGCAGATCGTCATGGTGGGTATCGCCGTCCTGGTTCCACTGATATGGTTCGACTACCTCCCCGCGGCTACCTTTGCCAGTTTCCTGGTAGCACCGCCACCGCCACCGCCACCGCCGCCGCCACCCGCGGCTGCCCCTCAGGTGAAGGTGGTCAAGGTGATCCCCCGGCAGTTCGATGCCGGCAGGCTGATGGCGCCGAAGTCGATCCCCAAAGAAATCGCCACTATTAAAGAAGATGAGCTTCCACCTCCGACGGCTGGTGTGGGCGGCGTAGTGGGCGGCGTGCCAGGCGGCGTGGCCGGAGGAACGATGGGCGGCGTGCTGGGCGGCATTATCGGGTCCGTTCCCTCGGCGGCTCCCCCACCGCCACCTCCCCCCAAGAAGGAAGAGGTCAAGCAGGTGGTGCAGCGCATCAAGATCGGCGGCAGTGTGCAGCAGGCCAAGTTGATCCGCCAGCCCAAGCCGGTCTATCCGCCGTTGGCCAAACAGGCGCGTATCTCGGGTGTGGTCCACCTGAGCGCCATCATCGCCAAGGACGGCACCATTCAGAAGCTCGAAGTGATCGGTGGCCATCCCCTTCTGGTCCCCTCCGCCCTGGAGGCGGTAAAGCAGTGGGTGTACCAGCCGACCCTTCTCAACGGAGAGCCGGTGGAAGTGCAGACCACCATCGACGTGAACTTTACGTTGAGTCAGTAGTAACCCGGCGGTCCTCGTCGGACGTCGGTTAAAAGTAGCTTAAATCAACTCGCAGGAGAGAGAAAGAACCATGATAGTGCAACAACTTTGGTCGCTATACTTGCTGCAGGAGACCACTGTAGCGTGGGATCCGGTCCACCTGTGGACGCAGATGGGGCCGCTCGCCAAAATCGTAGTTGTCGGCCTTTTTATCATGTCGGCCTATTCCATAGGCGTCATGATCGACCGGTTGATGGCATACAGCGCCGCCCGCAAGCAGTCGCGGCAGTTCGCCCCGGCCGTGGCCGGCGCGCTGCGCGAGGGCAAGCTGGACGAAGCGGTGAAGATTGCCGACCGTTACAAGAAGAGCCACCTGGCAAAGGTCGTGGTGGCGGGACTCCAGGAATTCCAGGCGCACCAGATCAGCACCGAAATTCCCGGGGAGGAAATCGAGGCATCCAAGCGCGCCCTCGAGCGCGCCGAGGCAATTGTGCACGCCGAGTTGAAGCGCGGCGTCAGCGGCCTGGCGACGATCGGTTCGACGGCTCCCTTCGTGGGTCTGTTCGGAACGGTGGTCGGCATCATCAATGCGTTCAAGGGCATTTCGACCGAAAAGTCGACCGGCCTGGGCGCGGTGGCCGGCGGTATTTCCGAAGCCCTGGTGACCACGGCTATCGGACTTTTCGTGGCCATCCCGGCGGTCTGGATGTTCAACTTCTTCACCAACAAGATTGAAGCCTTCGACGTGGAGATGGGCAATTCCAGTTCCGAGCTGATCGACTACTTCCTGAAGCGTTCGCAGCGCGGTGCCGGCGCCCGCAAGTAAATAGGATCCGGCGAGTTGACATAAGCCGTAGGGGCCGGCCCGGAGTATTCTCCGGCCCCTACGCTCTGCCGAGTTCCGTGGAGAGAGAAGATGGCCGAGAAAACGAATCTACACAAACCCAAGGCGATGCCGCCCGTAGCCGACATCAACGTCACCCCCATGGTGGACGTTATGCTCGTGATGCTCATCATTTTCATGGTCATCACGCCCATGTTGTCGAAAGGCGTCAGCGTAGACTTGGTCAAGACCAAGAACCCTATTCCCATGTCGGCGGCCGACAAAAGCGATGCGATCGTGGTGGCCGTGACGCACGATGGGAAAACCTACCTCAACAAAGACCAGGTGCCCCCCGAAGACATGGCGCCCAAGGTGAAAGACCTCCTGGCCAACCGGATCGACAAGACGGTGTTCGTGAAGGCCGATTCGCGGGCGCGGTATGAGCGGGTAGTGGATGTGGTGGACAACCTGCGGGCAGCGGGCGTGGACAACGTCGGCCTGCTGACCGAGCAGCTCGTGGAAAAGGGCCAGCCGGCCCCGGCCTCCACTGGCGCGGGGCAGTAGAAGAGACATTTTCTTAAGGGAGTAATTCTATGGGAATGGCAGTCGGCGGACACGGTGGTCCGAAATCTGATATCAACATGACGCCCATGATCGACGTTCTGCTGGTGCTGATCATCATTTTCATGGTGATCGTGCCGCTGGTGCCGAAGGGGCTCGAGGCGCTGGTGCCGCAGCCACCCCCGCCCAACCAGAAGGCGAACGAGAGCGATCAGCGAACGGTGGTGATCGTGATCGACAAGAATCACAGCTTCATGATCAACCAGGACGCGGTCGATTTGAACAACCTGGGATCGCGCCTGTCGGACATCTTCAAGACGCGAGCCGAGCGGGTGGTCTTCGTCAAAGGCGCTCCCGAACTCGAGTTCCAGTGGGTGGCCAAGGCTATCGACATCGCGCACGGCGCCGGCATCGACAAGGTCGGGCTGATGACCGCGAAAGTGGAGGCTGGACAATAAAATGCGCAAACCGGCTTTGATTTTGGGCGTGGCGGCGTTGGCGCTTTTGGGCGCAAGCTGCCAGCAACTGCGATCGCGCGATCAGCTGAACAAGGGCGTGACGGCATTCAAGAATGCCCAATATCCCGAGGCGGTGGAGCATTTCAAGACCGCCGTGGAACTGGCTCCCAACTTCACCGTGGCACGCCTCTATCTCGCCACCGCGTACATGCAGCAGTACATCCCGGGCGCGGATTCCCCCGAGAATAACCAGATGGCTCAGGCCGCCATGGACCAGTTCAACAAGGTCTTGGACCAGGAGCCCAAGAACACCGTGGCCATCGCCTCCGTGGCTTCGCTGTACCTCAACCAGAAGAAGTGGGACGACGCCCAGCAGTGGTATGAGAAGCTGATCGGCGTCGATCCCAACAACGCGGACGCGTACTACAGTCTCGGGTTCATTGCCTGGTCGAAGTGGTATCCGGCATACGGGACGGCCCGGGCGAACCTCGGGATGAAACAGGAAGACCCGGGTCCCATCAAGGACAAGAAGGTGAAGGAAGAGTTGAAGGCCAAGTACGGCCCGGTGATCGATGGCGGTCTCCAGGCATTGGATAAGGCTCTCCACATCAACCCGGATTACGATGACGCGATGGCCTACGAAAACCTGCTGATCCGCGAGCGCGCCGACCTGATGGAAAACAAGGCCGAGTACGAGCAGCAGACCAGGATCGCCGACGACTGGGTCCAGAAGACGCTGGACACCAAGAAGCGGAAAGCCGAGAAGAAGAGCCAGACCTCCGGCGGCGGCATCGTAGCCGATCAGAAATAAAGCGTTCGTCTCCTTCATTGACCGCTCCCGGCCCAAAGGTACTCTCCGGGCCGGGAGCGGTTTTTCTATTTCCCCTGCTACAATCAGAATACAGTGCCCGCCGAATCCGCCAGCATTTCAGAGTCTGCTCCCCTGCCGCAGTCTGTCGATCCGGTGGAGAGGCTGTACCGCGAGCTGGAAGCCAAGATTCGCGAGTACCGCCCCAAGGACGACCTCACCGCGCTCGAAAAAGCCTTCCACTTCGCCCGGCAATACCACGCCGGACAAACGCGCGATTCCGGCGAGCCGTACATGGTCCACCCCATCATGGTGGCGCATATCCTGGCCGACATGCGAATGGACCTGGTTTCCATGGTGACCGGTCTGCTGCACGACGTGGTGGAGGACACCAGCGTTACCGTGGATCAGGTGCGCAAGGAGTTCGGCGAGGAGGTGGCGCGCTCCGTCGATGGCGTCACCAAGCTGTCCAAGCTGGATTTCTTTTCGGCCGAGGACCGGCAGGCCGAAAGCTTCCGCAAAATGCTGCTGGCCATGGTCGAGGATATCCGCGTGATCATGGTCAAGCTGGCGGACCGCATACACAACATGCGCACGCTGGGATACCTCGGCGCGGAACGGCGCGAACGGATCGCGCGCGAGACCATCGAGATCTACGCGCCCATCGCGCACCGGCTGGGAATGGGAAAGGTGCGCGGGGAACTGGAGGACCTGGCGTTCCAGCACCTGGAGCCGGACGCCTACCAGGAAATCCTCGGCACCATCGAATCGCGCCGCCACTCCAACGAAGAGTTCCTCATCGAGATCCGCCAGACGGTGGAGGCGGAGCTGCGCCGCGAGGGCATTCCGGCGCGCATCGACGGCCGGGTGAAGCGGCCGTACTCGGTGTTTCAGAAACTGCGCCGCCAGAAAATCACGGTGGACCAGGTCTACGACCTGATGGCCCTCAGAATCATCACCGATTCGGTGAAGAACTGCTACGCGGCGTTGGGCGTGATCCACAACAAGTGGCGCCCCATTCCCGGACGCATCAAGGATTTCATCGCGATTCCGCGGCCCAACCTGTACCAGTCGCTGCACACCTCGGTGGTCGGCCCCCACGGGCAGACCTTCGAAGTGCAGATCCGCACCGAGGAGATGCACCGTATCGCCGAAGAAGGAATCGCCGCGCACTGGAAATACAAGGAGGGCCGCAAGGGGCCGGCGGCGGACGACCAACGCATCGCCTGGCTGCGCCACCTGGTGGAATGGCAGCGCGACATCCAGGACCCGGGGGAGTTCATGTCCACCCTCAAGGTGGACCTGTATCCCGAAGAGGTCTACACCTTCACGCCGCGCGGAAAAGTGATCGTGCTGCCGCGCGACGCCACTCCCATCGATTTCGCCTACTCCATCCACTCCGACGTCGGCCACACCTGCGTGGGCGCCAAAGTCAACGGCCGCATCGTTCCGCTGCGCTCTTCGCTGCGCAACGGCGACATCGTCGAAATCATGACGCAGCCGGGCCACGAGCCCAGCAAGGACTGGTTGGCTTTCGTCAAGACATCGCGCGCGCGGAACAAGATCAAGCACGTCATCAACGTCAGCGAGCGGACCAAGGCGATCGAGATCGGCGAGAAGTATTTGGAGAAGGAAGCCCGGCGCCTCGGCGTGCAACTAGGCAAAGTCGCCAAGGCGGATCTGGAAACGGTTGCCGCCGACTACGGCTACAGCAAGATGGAAGATCTGTACGCCGCGCTGGGGTACGGAAAGTTTTCGGCGCGCCAGGTGTTGAGCAAGGTCGCGCCCGGTGTGGTGAAGGATGAGTCTCTCGCCGGGGGGCGGCCCGCCGGCACTCCGCCGGGCGAAGCGGTACCGCCCACGGTGCCGGGGCGGCCCCCCGACGGCGATGCCATCATTAAAGTCCGCGGCGTCGACGACCTGCTGGTGTACCGCGCCAAGTGCTGCAACCCCATCCGCGGCGAAGCCATCGTCGGATACGTGACCCGGGGCAAAGGAGTCGCGGTGCACTCCAGGATGTGTCCCAACGTGCAGAGCCTGATGTACGATGTGGAGCGCAAGATCGAAGTGGAATGGGCGCGGGCGGCCGAGGACGCTTTCCCGGTGCGCATCGTGATCCACACCGACGACCGGCCCGGGATGCTGAACCAACTCACCTCGGTGCTGTCCGACGAGAACACCAACATCCGGAGCCTGGAGGCCAGGGGGGCGATGGATCACGATGGGGGCGTGGTGGAGATGACGGTGGAAGTCCGCGACAAGAAGCAGCTCGAGAAACTGGTGTCCGCCATGCGCCGGATCTCCGGTGTTCGAGACGTCGAACGCCTGCTGAACTGATCATGCCTGTTTCCACCGATCCCGAACACATCGCCATTTCGAAATCCAAGGGCATCAAGATCGACTGGAAAGACGGCCATCACAGCGAATACGGCCTCCAGTATTTGCGGGACAAGTGCCCCTGCGCCACGTGCACCGGGGTGCACGGCACGCCGCCGCAGAAGAAAGACAACCCCGGCGGCCCGTTCCAGATGTACAAGCCGGTGCTCAAGATGCTGGCGGTGGAACCGGTGGGGAACTATGCTATCCGGATCAACTGGAGCGACGGGCACAATACGGGGATCTATTCCTACGAGCATCTGCGCGGGATTTGCCAGTGCGCGGAGTGCCTCATTCCGAGCCGCGACCGTTAGGGAGCGGTCCTACAGCAGCCGGAAGTTGACTTCGATGGTCGCGGCGACCGTGACCGGAGTGCCGTTCTTATAGCCGGGCTTGAACTTCCACTGCTTCACGGCCTCGATGGCCTTCTCGTCCAGACCCAGACCGAGGCTGCGCGCTACGCGGATGTTGGTGGCTTTACCATCGGGGCTGACCTCGATGTAAAGCAGCACGGTTCCCTGGTATTTCGCCTTGCGGGCTTCTTCGGAGTACTCGGGCTCGACTTTGTGCAGGAGTATCGGGGCCGAAACGCCGCCGCCAACCTTGAACACGTTGCCGCCGACGCCGCCGCCTTCACCGGGACCAAGTCCGGCGCCGTTGCCCGAGCCAATACCGCCGCCCTTGCCCGATCCAATACCACCGCCGGAACCCGGTCCATTGGACGCAGGTCCAAGCTTGGCCAGCGGGTCGCCCCACTGGTTCATGTTGTTGTTCGGCAGCGCCGCGTTCAACTCCGGCGGTCCGATGAGCGTCGGAGTCATGGTCAGCTTTGCGTCGGGGTTGGCTATCACCTGCTGCGGTGGTGTAAATTGCCGCAGCGCGAATTGGGGCCGTTGCCCCTTGGCAGCCGGAAGCGGGGACCTGTCGCCGCCGCCACCACCGCCGCTCATAACATTCTTCTTGGGCGCCAGCTTGGGTTGGTACGGGTCGATGTCCAGCGGCATGATCAGGGTGACGGCGTTCTTGGCGGCCTGCTGCACGGGCTTGACGAAAGACAGCGCAAAGACCACCCCGACTACGCACATCTGGAAGCCAGTGGACATCATGAAGGACTTCTTCTGGCGTCCGTACAACCCCCAGATGTCCTTCACGGCAACCGGCTTGGACGTCAGCACCAGGGGCGGAAGCTTGGGGGGATTGATGAATTCTTTGATGTTCTGAAGGAAAGAGTGGTACCAGGGCTCTTCCACCTCGGAAACCAGGAGGCGCGACAGATGGTCATCCGCGCGGTTTACAAAAGGGTTGTTGGGTTGCGACAGGTCTGCCATTTTTATCTACCAGTCCCCCGGAGAGAACCGCTGTCCACAGCTAATGGACGACTCCAGCTATCACATCGTTACAGCTTTTGGAAAATCCGTACCCAGGATAACAGCCTTCAGTATAGCATAGCCGGCTTCTAGCGGCTTGTAAAAACAACGACATAACCACACAGAAGCTGATGCTCTCCCCCCTCCGGGGGATTCCAAAATTGGAATTTATTTGCGTGAGGGCGCCAACGTCCGTCAGAATCATAGTGATGCAGATCACCATCGAACGCAGTCCGCTGGAACAGGTTGAGACCGGCGCCATCATCGTGCCGGTGTTTGAAGGCACAAGAGAGGACCGATTCGGCGCCGGCGATCTCTTCGACGCGGGAGAAATCGCCGGAAAATCGCTGGAATTGACGCTCGTGCACCATGTGCCGGGAATGGCCGCCACCCGAGTCCTGCTGGTGGGGGCCGGCAAGCCCGAAAAGTTCGATTCCGCGGAGTTGCGGCGGATGGCCGGAGCCGCGGTGCGCCATTTGAAGTCCAAGTCGGTGAAGAAGATTGCCTTCGCTTTAGACCAGGATCGCGCCACGCCGGAGTACGCCGCGGCGGCGGTCGAGGGCGCAGTGCTCGGCGATTTCGAGCCGGACCGTTACAAGACAGCCGACGACAAGAAGTCCGTGGAAAGCTTTACCCTGGTTCCGGCGGGGGAGGGGAAGGGTATCGACGAAGCCGCGAACCGCGGACGCATCATCGCTGAAGCCCAGAACTTCACCCGTGAGCTGGCAAACGAGCCGGCCAACCTGCTCACACCGGCGAAAATGGCCGATGCCGCGCGCCGGATGGCTTCGGATTACAACCTGGCTTGCGAAGTCCTGGACCAGGAGAAGATGCGGGAACTCGGCATGGGCGCGCTCCTTGGCGTGGCGCAGGGCAGCGCCGAACCGCCCGCCCTGATCGTCATCCGGTATCAACCGGAGAAGACCGAGTCGAAAGCTCATCTCGGCCTGGTGGGTAAGGGCGTGACTTTCGATACCGGCGGCATCTCGATCAAGCCGTCAGAAGGCATGGAAAAGATGAAGTACGACATGTCGGGCGGGGCTGCCATGATCGGAGCCATGCGGGCCCTGGCACAGCTGAAGCCTTCGATTCCGGTTACGGCGTTCATCCCGTGTGTCGAGAACATGCCGGGCAGCCGCGCGCAGCGGCCCGGTGACATTGTCACCGCCATGTCGGGCAAGACCATCGAAGTGCTCAATACCGATGCCGAAGGCCGGCTGATCCTGGCGGATGCCCTTACCTACGCCCGCCGCCAGGGTTGCACGCACCTGGTCGACGCGGCCACTCTGACCGGCGCGATCGTGGTGGCGCTGGCCCACCTCAACGTAGGCTTGTTCGCCAACGACGACGCCATGCGGGACCGGGTGCTCGGGGCCGCCAGGGCCGAGGGCGAGCGCATGTGGGCCATGCCGCTCGAGGACGATTACAAGGAATACCTCAAGAGCGCGTTTGCCGATTTGGCGAACATCGGGGGCCGCTGGGGCGGCGCGGTGACCGCGGCGATGTTCCTGAAAGAGTTCGCCGAGGACACGCCCTGGGTGCACCTGGATATCGCGGGCACCGCCTGGTTGGATGATGCCAAGCCGTTCCTGGCCAAGGGCCCGTCGGGCGTTCCCGTGCGGACGCTGGTGCGGCTGGCGATGGACTGGAGGGATTGACGAGATGAAGACGGCACTCCTGACGGCGCTTCTGGCGTCGATGATCCCGATGGCCCGGGCGGCCGATGGCGATTCGGTGGAGACCGCGGTCCGCGCGGTTTACGATACGATCTCTGGCCCCGCGGGGAACAGGGATTGGGCGCGATTCCGGTCGCTGTTTGCCACTGGCGCCCGGCTGATCACCATGCGGGCGGCGGCGGGCAGCACGACGCCGGTCGTCATGTCGGTGGACGATTACGTAGCGCGGGCGGGAACGAGCTTCGAAAAGACCGCGTTTTACGAGTCGGAAGCAGCGCGGCGCGCGGAATCGTTCGGGAGCATCGCGCACGTGTTCAGCACCTACGAATCGCGGCGCGAGCCTGGCGGGAAGCCGTTTGCCCGCGGCATCAACAGCTTTCAACTGGTCAAGGACGGCAGCGCCTGGAAAGTGATGACCATCCTCTGGGATTCGGAACGCGATGGCAATCCGTTGCCCGAGAAATACCTGGGTTCCCCGGCGCCGGCTCACCTCGCGCGCAGCGGCGGAGATTTGCCCGGGGGGCACTGAAATTGGCCGGTGCGGCTCGTCACAGCGCGGGCAAGCACAGAGCGCCGCTGTTTGCCGTCACGGGCGGAGGATCGGGAAGCCGTTGCTGGCATGCTTCGATCGCTTCGAACAACTCGCTGGGGCGGATCGGCTTGGCGACGTACCCGTCCATCCCCGCCGACAGGCATCGTTCGCGGTCGCCCTTCATGGCATGTGCCGTCATGGCGATGATCGGCAAGTGCCCGCCCGTCAAGCGTTCCCGCTCGCGGATTGCCGTGGTCGCCTGAAGACCGTCCATGACGGGCATCTGAACGTCCATCAGAACGACATCGAAGATTTCACGTTCGGAGACTTGCAGGGCTTCGAGGCCAGTGCAAGCGAAGGTCACGCGATGCCCCCGTTTTGCCAGTAATGCGCTGGCGACCCTCTGGTTGATCAGGTTGTCCTCGGCCAGAAGCACCGAGAGGCCGGAGGCGGGACCGTTGGAGGCGCCCGGAGCCGCGGGAGCTTCATCTTTCAATTGGTAGCCGCCGAGCGCATCCAGCGCGGCATCGAGCAGATCGGAGGCCATCACGGGCTTTACCAGGCAGCGGGAGATCCCCGCGGCGCGGCAGCGCGTGGCTGCTCCGCCGATGTCCCTGGAACCGACCATCAGAATGACAGGAACCGGAAGGGCGCCATTCTCCCGCAACTGCTCGACCAGCGTGAACCCGTCCATACCGGGCATTTCGGCATCCGCCAGCAACAACTCGAACGGAAGTCCCGACGCCCTGGCCTCGCCTAGCTGGTCCAGGGCTTCTGAACCGCTTTCCGCGCCGCGAGCCGCCAGACCGCCCTGTTCGGCGACCGAGGCGAGAATTCTCAAGCTTCTAGGGTTGTCGTCCACAATCAGAATCCGGGCGCCGGGGATCGTGGCGGGCCGGGAAACTGCGGCCCCGGCCGGTGATCGGCTTCGGCCAAGCCGCGCCGTGAAATGAAAATGGCTCCCGCGGCCGGGCGCGCTCTCCACACCGATCTCCCCGCCCATCATCGCCACCAACTGGGAACAGATGGTCAGGCCGAGACCGGTGCCGCCGTACTTCCGCGATGTGGAGCCATCGGCCTGCACGAAAGCCTCGAAGATCGAACGCTGCTTGCCGGGAGCGATGCCGATTCCCGTGTCCGTCACCTCGAAACACAGCAATACTTCCGATTCGCCGGCCTCCTGGACTTTGATGCTGAAAAGAACCTCCCCGTGGTCGGTGAACTTGATGGCGTTGCCGCCCAGGTTGATCAGGACCTGCTGGAGGCGCACCGGGTCGCCCACCTGCCGGGTGGGAACGTCTCGGGCAAGCTCGCACATCAGTTCCAGATTCTTCTCGTGGGCCCTCGGGGCCAGCATCGACATCACCTGGCGCAGGAGCGCGTGCAGATCGAAATCCACGGTGTCGAGCGAGAGCTTGCCAGCTTCGATTTTAGAGAGGTCCAGGATATCGTTGATGACGGTCATCAGCGAGTCGGCGGAGTGGCGCACCGCCATCAGGCAATCCCTCTGCTCGGGATTCAGCGGCGTGTCCAGCGCGATGTTCGTCATGCCGATCACGCCGTTCATCGGGGTACGGATTTCGTGGCTCATGTTGGCCAGGAACTGGCTCTTGAGACGGCTGGCCTGCTGGGCCTCTTCGACCCGGTGGATCAGCTCCAGCCGTGAGGCGTCCAGCTCCGCAACCATTTGGTTGAACGAGGCGGCCAGGTCGCCCACCTCGTCGAACTCCGCCACCACCGCTCTCCTGGTGAGATCGCCTTTGCCCACCAGCCGCGTGAACTCGATGAGCTGTTTGAGCGGCATCAGAATCCGCCTCAATTGCAGGTACCCCACGCTTACGACCAGCAATAGTGCCACCAGCGCGACGGCCCCCGCCGCGACAGCCGTACGCAGGAACAGGGAGCGTTGCCGGTCCAGCGAGAAGGCCACATGCACGTTTCCCAGGGCGCTTTCCGGCGTGTCCGAGCTGTTCCACGTGAGCAGGCCGGATTCCCTCCGGGGAACCACGCTGCGGGCTGCTTCCACGACTGCCCGCCGGCCAGGCACGATGGCGGCCGAGCGCGAGTTGGATCCGGCCCTGCCGGCTTGCGCCAGCAGCCCGCCGGATGCGTCGGTAATCCGGACCCACTCGACATCCTCGTCCCGCACGGCTGCGCGCGCGATACGGTCCAGATCCTCGCGGTTTCCAACCAGCAGGGGGAACTCGATCTGGCTCGACAGGGAGGCGGCGAGCGACTCGGCCCGCAACTCCAGTTGGTGTTCCAGGGCGCCGTGCTGCGTAACCAGAAACAGCGCCATCAGGCAAACGATCACCGAGACAAAGAGCACCGCGTTGGCGGCCATTACGCGGCTCAGGAGACTGCGGCGCGTTTTGAGCAGCCGGCCGATGAGGGTCACTTGATCACCATCACCCGGCCCTCGCCTTCGGGCGGCGGCGTGTATCGCAGGCCCATGAGCCGGGCTACGCGGTGGTTGAAGGCCACGCGCGCCGTCCTGGGCACCTGAGCAGCCTGAAACGGCTCCCCGGCCAGCCATTTCCGGGCCAGCTCGGCGGTCTGCCGGCCCACGTCCGGAAAATCCGGGTAGAGGCCCATGGTGGCGCCGGCACGAGCAAAGCTCTCCGAAAAACCCACCAGCGGCAACCGTTGGTCCAGCGATGCCATGAGCAAGGGCTTCACGGTTGCCGAAGTGTACAGCGCGCTGTCCGGCATCGCCCACACGAAATCGGCATTGTTACGGAGAGAGAGGAACGCCGTCAGCAAATCCTCCGGCCGGGCGCAGTCGACGATGCGCACCGAACACCCCGCGGACGATGCCTGCGCCTCGATGGCGGCGTTCGATGGCCCGTTCTTGAGCGGATTGCGGATGACGCCCAGGCGCGTCTTGCCGGGGACGAGCTGTTTCCACTCCCGGCACACTCCGCCCACGGAGAAATCCAGGTAGACCTCGCCGACCACCGTGGATGGGGCCTTGTCCGTCTCGGCCTTCCAGCTATCCGACAGGAGAATCATGGTGGAAACCACCGGCGCATTGCTCCGGCTGGCGGTTACCGCCGCCACAGCTTCGGCCCCCACCGCGATCACCACTCGCGGGTGTTTTGCCGCCAGCGTCTTCGCCAGGCTGTCCAGTTGCGGTTTCAGGCTAGTGTCCACGAACTCCAGGGGGGCCGTGTTGGCGAGCCCCGCCCGGATGCCTTCCAGCGCCTGTGCGTACGCCTCCGTGCCCGCGGTGCTGATGATCAGGACGGGACCGGTGCCTGCGCCCACTGCGGCTTCGCCAGAGAAAGCCGCGGCCAGCAGGGCGCAGATGGCCCTCCGGATCAAGCCGGCCCGGTGGCCGCGTGGACGCAATGGAAAGCTTTCAATCACGCGTATGCCAGATCAATTTCAGATACACCGACCGGCCGTCGGCGAGAATTTGGTCGATCACCAGGCCGCCGACTGGATCCTCATATCGATGGTTCAGGACATTACCGACTCCCAACTGGAGGTCGAAATTCGGGTTGAGCCCGGCAGTCGAAACGTGCATCCCGCCCACCGCCACACCCGGCAGCCGGTTGCCTGCCAAGGTGCTGCGTGCACTCAGATACTGCCAGTCGCTGGCGAGGAACACTCTTCTTCTCCACAACGGAACGGCCAGCCGCAGCTTGGCGACCCGCCCGGGAGAGTTCGGTACTGCCATACCCAAGCCCGGGTCTTCCGTGTGCTGCATGGCGAAGCTGGTCCCGCCTTCCACCCGCTCGCTGAAGCGGCCGTGGATCTCGAATTCCGCACCGTAAGCCTGGCTCTCGGCCACGTTCCTGTACTGATACAGGAGGCCCGTGTTATCCGCCGGAACCGCCTCAATCAAACCCCGCAAATCGTAACGATAGGCCGTCGCCACCAGGTTGATCCGCTGCTTCACGAGGCGCTCCCAGGACGCTTCCCACGTATCGGCGTGCTCCGGTTGGAGGCCGGGATTGGGGACCTGCGATTGCCCCTGATCGGTCCAGTAGGCCTCGAAGGCCGTCGGGTTCCGGAAAGCGCGGCCCCAAAGGACCTTGTAAACCGTGGCCGGCGATTGCCGGAACAGCAGCGCCGCGCGCGGGGACAAATCGGCACCATACCGGTACGAGCGGTCGTATCGCAGTCCCAAATCGACCTTCCATCGCCGCGACAGGTCGAGTTCCTGCTGGCCAAAGACACTGCCGCGGAAATCCTGCTTCTCGATGAAGGCGAGATTCTCCGCCACCGGCGAGACGATATCCGTTTTTTGCAGGTTGCGCATTTCGCCGATGAACTCGGCCCCCACGGTCAACGCTCCGAACCGCGGCCACTGGTGGCGGAAGGTGACCTGGGAGCCGGCCCAGTCGCCCTGTGCGAAATCCCGTACATCTTCAATCCCGCCGCCCTCGGCCGCGTAATCATATCGGCCCTTGAATTGATACCGGTCGTAGTAAATCCGCCACTGTAAGCGGTTCGACACGCCCAGATCGCGAGAGTACCGCGCTTCGACGAAATCGTGACCGTCCTGGAGTTTGGTCCCCCGGTCCGCGAAGATGGTGGGGCTCCAAGGCACCACCGGGACGTTTTTCTGGCGCGTGCTGAGGTTGGCGACCACCGACCAGTTGTGCCAGACCAGATTGGCAAAAGCGTGGTAGCCGCGCTCCCCGTCGACGCCGCGCGCCCATCCGTTTCCGGTCTGCGGCGTATCGAACTCCGGATAATACAGGGTCTGCCCGCTGTTGTTGAACGCGGACAGGGAGACCAGCAGATTCGCGCCGTGTCCCAGGTTCACAGAAGACGCCGCCTGTATCTTCTTTTCGCCAAAGCTGCCGGTCTCGGTGCTGACGCGCCCCGCGGGATGCTCGACCGGCGCCTTGGTCACGATATTGACGGTGCAAAAGATGCCGTTGCTCCCATAGAGCGCGGAGGCGGGCCCGCGGATGATTTCGATGCGCTTCACCAGGTCCATGTCGAGGCCGAAATCCTGTCCGAAAAAGCCGTTTTGGTTGTAGATGATGTCGGTCATGGCGTGCCCATCGATCATGACCAGAAAACGGGTGTTGAGATCGCCGGGCAAAGAGAAGCCGCGCAAGCCGACGTATTCATAGACGTGGTCGGCCGTGAGATAGAAACCGCGGGCTCCGGCGAGCGCGTCTCCGAGGGTGCGATAGCCGTACTTTCGAATGTCCTCGTCCGTGATGATGGTGACGTTGGCGGGCGCTTCCTGCAACGTTTGCGCGTGCAGCGACGCGGCCTCCACCACCGGCATCTCGTCAAAAAGTCCCCCGGTGCCGGGGCGCGGGACGCCGGTGGATTCCTGGGCCGGCGCCGCCGCCGCGGCGGCTAAGAGGCCGGCCAGGGCCACGACCCGGGCCTGCCAGGCAAGGGAAAGGCCATTCATTCATGCTCCTTCGGTGGGCGCTAATGTTCCCACGCATAGTCATATCGGCAGCCAGCGCCGCACGCGATAGATGTGCGCGAAGAGATCGAGGCTCCCGCTTCATTTCGCTGAGCCTTCTGAGGCGCCTGTCCCTCAGAATCTTCACCCCGCCTGCGGCGGAATCGGGAGGGTGACCTCTCCCCAGCCGTCCTCCGACTGGACACGTATGGCCAGCGAGGCGGCTTCCGGATCGGCCGGCTGGTAACGGATCGTGTATCGAGCCATCAGATTGAGGCACATCTGCTCCACCGCCGCGGCGGCCTCGCCTTCCGCGTCGATTGTCTGGAAGGTGCCCTTGGTCAGGTGGCAGAGGTTTGCCAGCATAGCGTTCGGCTCCAGCGAGATGGCATTCACGACGGTGGGCGAAGTCTTGGCGGCCGAGGCCGTCTCGGCATAGCCCGGAGCCGAGCCGCTCTCGTGCTGGGAGTAGATGATGGCGTGGCGTTTCCCGCGGACCGGGCCGTTCCTGAGTTGAGCCGATCGGCGAATCGCGCCCCACAGGTCCGAACATTCGAGCTTGGGGGCAACCTTCAGAAAAGCGGCCCGCGCGGTTTCCGGGTCGCAGGTGAATTGAAGGGGCAGGTCCTCCTCCACTCTCGGCTCCGCCGGGGCCACCGCGATCTTCTGCCCCGCCAGGCTGGCCTCCAGTTGCCTTGCTTTGGGAATGAACTGCAGGGCGGACCAAAGATCGGACGGGCGTTTCCATCGGAGCGCACTCAGGACACCCTGGTTGAATGGCGCCGCACCGGGATCCCCCGGCCGGGGAAAGAGAAAGGCGATGGACAGGAAGTCCGGCGCCAGGCTTTCTTCCACCGTATAGCTGGCCACGTTCTTTGCTTCTTCGGTCAGGATGAACTGGGTCGGGAGCAGTTGGATCTGTTCCTTTCCGTCCTGGGAGCTGACCTGTAGCTGAAGGCGCCGCCATCCGCTCTGCATGGACCGGTTGAACCGGCCGGCCACCCGCCATTCGCCTCCCTGGCAGGCCAGGGCCGTAGCGGCGCGAATCTGGCCGAGTGCTTCGAAGGCTCGTGCCCGTATGTCGCCGTGCGGCTCTCGCATGAGCTTGCCCAAAGCCTTGGTGAATCGCGGGTCGCCGGATTCGCCCATGGTCTACGCCGCCGTAGCCCGAAACAGCGGCGATTCATGCCCGGCGATTCTCAGCAGTTCCGGGATCGCGAAGGTATCGCCGAGCCGCTACAGTCCCAACAGCGCATTCCCCGCGACCCGGGAATCCGGGTCGGAAAGGCGGGTCTGCACCCACTTCACGCTGCGATTGGCTTTGCCGATCATGAGGACCGCTTTGGACTGGAAGTGCTTGTTCTGCTGGCGCGCCAGCGACATCAAGGTAGGCAGAATGCGATTGCCGCTGGAGATTTCGCTCAAAATCGCCATCAGCCGGGTGACATCGGCCGCGGGCTTGCCACCCACGGCAAGGCTCTCCGAAAGGTGCCTGGCCTGGCTTCGCAGGATATCGATGGCACAGGAATAGAAGGTGTCCCGGTCCCGTTCCAGGAGTTTGCGGATCCGCCGCCCGTTGCCGGCGGCATTACGGTCGTCTGTGCGGACCAGGGCTTCCAAAGTCGCCCTGGTGTCTCCATTCGGGACATTCGGTGACACATATGGTTGATCGGCCCATTCGACCAAAACTTTATGCCCGCTCCGCCACTATAATCAAACTGATGTCGAAAAACAGTTTTGGCGCAGCAGCCAGGCTGCGCGTAGGCAACCTCGAATACGACTACTTCCGCCTCGCCGCGCTCGAAGCCAAGGGGATCGGCAACCTGTCCCGCATTCCGGTCTCCACCAGGATTCTTCTCGAAAACCTGCTGCGGTACGAGGACGGCGTGAGGGTCTCGGCCGCCGATATCGATTACGTGGCGCGCGGCGGCTCCGGCGACAAGGAAATCAGTTTCATGCCGGCCCGCGTGCTCCTGCAGGACTTCACCGGGGTCCCCTGCGTGGTGGACCTGGCTGCCATGCGCGACGCCCTGGCGGCCATGGGCGCCGACCCTGGCCGCGCCAACCCCCTCATGCCGGCCGACCTGGTCATCGATCACTCCGTGCAGGTCGACCGCTTCGGATCGAGCGACGCCTTCGATGTGAACGCGCTGCTCGAATTTCAGCGCAACCGCGAGCGCTACATGCTGCTCCGCTGGGGGCAAACCGCCTTCCGCAATTTCCGTGTGGTGCCGCCGGATACCGGCATCGTTCACCAGGTCAACCTGGAGTATCTCGCTTCGGTGGTATTCCGCGCCAATGGACAGGCATATCCCGACTCCCTGGTTGGCACCGACTCCCACACCACCATGATCAACGGCTTGGGCGTGCTGGGATGGGGAGTAGGGGGCATCGAGGCCGAAGCCTGCATGCTGGGACAGCCGGTTTCCATGCTGCTGCCGCCGGTGGTCGGTTTCAAGCTGCACGGCCGGCTGAAGGAAGGGTGCACCGCCACCGACCTGGTGCTCACCATCACCCAGATCCTGCGCAAGAAGGGCGTGGTCGGCAAGTTCGTGGAATTCTACGGCCCCGGCCTCAGCGCCCTGAGCCTTGCCGACCGAGCCACCGTGGCCAACATGGCGCCCGAGTACGGCGCCACCATGGGCTTCTTCCCCGTGGACGACGAGACCCTCGCGTACCTCAAGTTCACCAACCGCGCGCCGGACCTCGTTGCCCTGGTGGAGGCTTACACCAAGGAGCAGGGCCTTTTCCGCACCGATTCGACTCCGGACGCGGCGTACTCCGACACGCTTCAACTGGACCTGGCAACGGTGACGCCCTCGATGGCCGGGCCCAAGCGGCCGCAGGACCGTGTGGAGTTGCCCGCCGTGCGCCAGAATTTCCACGACGCGTTTCCGGGGCCGACGAAGAGCGCGCCAGCCGAAATCGATGGCAAAGCCACCAATGTGGAAAGCGGCGCGGTGGTGATCGCCGCCATCACCAGTTGCACCAACACCTCCAACCCGTCGGTCATGCTCGCCGCGGGCCTCGTGGCGAAGAAAGCGGTGGAATTCGGGCTGAAGGTGAAACCGTGGGTCAAGACCAGCCTGGCGCCCGGGTCCAAAGTGGTGATCGACTACTACCGCAAGGCGGGCCTGCTCTCCTACCTGGAGCAGCTCAACTTCCACCTGGTCGGATTCGGCTGTACCACCTGCATCGGCAACAGCGGTCCGCTGCCCGACGGGGTGGCGCAGGCAGTGCAGAAGGAGAACCTGGTGGTCGCCGCCGTGCTCAGCGGCAATCGCAACTTCGAAGGGCGCATCAACTCGCTGGTGAAGGCCAACTACCTGGCTTCGCCGCCGCTGGTGGTGGCCTACGCGCTGGCCGGAACCATGGACATCGATCTCACGCGCGATCCCCTGGGGCACGACGGCGCCGGCCAGCCGGTGTACCTGCGCGACATCTGGCCGTCGAATGCCGAGGTCCAGAGCACCGTGCGCGCCGCTGTCGACAAGGGCATGTTCGAGCACGAGTACGCGCATGCCTTCGACGGCGACGGGAACTGGCAGGCCATGCCGGTTCCGACCGGCGGCACCTTCCAGTGGGACGAGCGCTCCACCTATATCAAGAAGCCGCCGTACTTCGACCAGATGCCCGACCCGGCGACGTCGGTGAAGGATCTGGACGGCATGCGGGTCCTGGCGCTGCTGGGCGATTCGGTGACCACCGACCACATCTCTCCGGCGGGATCCATCCCCAAGGACAGTCCGGCGGGCCAGTATCTCATCGCGCAAGGCGTGGAGCCCAAGGATTTCAACTCCTACGGCGCGCGCCGCGGCAATCACGAGGTGATGGTGCGGGGCACCCTGGCCAACATCCGGCTGCGCAACCAGCTCGCGCCCGGGACCGAAGGCGGCTGGACCGAGCACCTGCCCGGCGGCGAGCAGATGTCCATCTACGACGCCTCCATGCTGTACCAGCGGGAAGGCGCGCCGCTGATGATCCTGGCGGGCAAGGAGTACGGCTCGGGCTCTTCGCGCGACTGGGCGGCCAAGGGCGTGGCGCTGCTCGGGGTGCGCGCCGTCATCGCCGAGAGCTTCGAGCGCATTCACCGCACCAACCTGGTGGGCATGGGCGTGCTGCCCTTGCAGTTCCAGCCCGGCGAGAGCGCGGCAAGCCTCGGGCTGAGCGCCCGGGAGACCTACTCCGTCGAAGGGATTCCCGCCGCGCTGAACGGCGGCGGCCGCAAAGCGACCGTGCGCGCCGTCGCGGACGGCGGGGCCGAAAAGCGCTTCACCGTGCTCGTGCGCGTGGACACGCCACAAGAGGTGGAATACTACCGCAACGGCGGAATCCTGCCGTACGTGTTGCGCCAGTTGGCAAAATGAGGGAATGATGGATTCCGACCTTTTGCAGGGAACCTGGAGCGTGGTGGCGCTCGAGATGGAAGGGCAGAAGATGCCCGCGGCCATGCTGGGCGCCGCGCGCATCGTGGTGGAGGGCGATCGCTTCCAGTCGCTCGGCATGGGGGCCACTTATGAGGGCGCCCTGAAGCTGGATGCGGCGGCGAATCCCAAGACGTTCGACCTGACGTTCACCGCCGGCCCGGAGAAGGGGAGCACGTCTCTCGGCATTTACCACCTCGACGGCGACGATTGGAAGATCTGCCTCACCACGCGCGGCGGCGAGCGGCCCAAGAAATTCGCGGCGGATCCGGGCACGGGCCACGCGCTGGAGACGTTGAGACGCGGGCCGGCGGCGCCTCTGGCCGATGCTTCGGCGAGCGCGGCGACAGCGGAGGCGCCGGGCGGCTCGGGACCGGCCACGGAACTGGAAGGCGAGTGGTCGATGGTTTCGGGCTTCCTCGACGGGCAGCCGCTTGATCGCTCCATGGTGAAGTACGGGAAGCGCGTCACGCGCGGAAACCAAACCACGGTACGGTTTGGGCCGCAGGTGTTCCTCGAGGCCACGTTCACCCTCGACCCGGCAAAATCGCCGCGGGAGATCGATTACGTTCACACCCGGGGCACGCATGCCGGGAAAACGCAGCTCGGGATTTATGAATGCGGCGGGCAGACGTTGAGGCTCTGTTCGTCGGCGCCGGGACAGCCGCGGCCGTCGGATTTCGAGGCAAGGAAGGGCGACGGGAGAACCGTCGCGGTGTGGAAGCTGGAAAAGCGCTGACTCCTGCGTTCCAAACTCCACCCCTCAAACCTCCCTCCACAATCCCCTTGACACCGCTCCCTTCTTGCGCTACAGTTTGTAGTGCTACAATGTTTAGCGCTCGAAAAAATCGAAAGCCGCTCAGCGAACTCGAACACCTCGTCATGGCCGTCGTCTGGCAGCACGGCTCCGTCACTGCCGAGGACGTGCGGAATTCCCTCGCCCAGCGGCACCCCATGAAGGAATCCACCGTCCGCACCATTCTCAAAAGGCTGGAAGAGAAAGAGTACGTCGCGCATCGTGTGGACGGACGCACCAACGTCTATACCGGGCTCGATGCGCCCCAGAATGTCGCGGCCAAGGCCGTGCGCCAGATCATCGAGCGTTTCTGCGGCGGCAGCGTCGAGCAGCTCCTCCTGGGCATGGTTGCCAACGACATGGTCGACGAGCGCGAATTGCAGCGCCTGGCGCAAAGAATCGCGCGGCGGAAGGGCCGCGAGAGGGAGTGATATGGAGTTCAGCTCGAATGCCATCGCGTACCTGGGCGTTGTGGCGGTGCGCTCGCTTGGCCTGGCCGCGCTGGCGGCGGCGGCCTTGTTCGTGTTTCGTCTGCAGGCCGCGGCCGTGCGGCACGCGGTGTGGACCGTGGTCGTGGCGGGCATGCTGGCGCTCGCGGCGATCGCCCCGCTCACGCCCGCGGTGCCCATACGGGTGTTGCGCGCGATGCCGGCTCCCGCCGCGGTGGCGCTCTCGCCGGATTATGCAAGCGCGGTGGAATCGGGCGGCGCGGCGCGCCGAGGCGCTGCGGCGCCAGCCACCTCGCTGCCGCACTGGCGCGACGCCGCGGTGGCGGTCTACGCCGTGGGCTTGTTGGTGATGCTGATCCGGCTGGCGTTCGGCTATGCCTTCACTGTGCGGCTGGTGCGGGGCAGCCGGAAGATCGAGCGCGCCTGGGCCGCCGGCATCTACGAATCCGGTTGGATCTCGGTGCCGCTTACCGTCGGCTGGCTCCGTCCTGAGATCTTGCTGCCGGCGGATTGGGAGCAGTGGGATGCGGCCAAGCTGGAAGCCGTGCTGGCCCACGAGCGCACCCACGTGCGGCGGGCTGACTGGGCGATTTCGGTGCTGGCTGGGCTGAACCGGTGCGTCTTCTGGTTCCATCCGCTGGCCTGGTGGCTGGAGCGGCGTCTGGCGTCGCTCGCGGAGCAGGCGTGCGACGATTCCGCGCTGCTCGAAGTGGCGACGGAGCCCTATGCGCAGGCGTTATTGGACATGGCCGCGGCGGTGAAGACCGGGCACGGTCGATTGGTTTGGGAGGCGATGGCGATGGCGAAAGCATCCGAAGTGCGAAAGAGAATCGAGCGGATTCTGGACGAAACGAGGCAGATTCCAAAAGGGCTGACCGGGCGGCGCTGGGCTGCCCTGGTGGCGTGCAGCTTGCCCCTGATTTATCTGGCCGCGGCCCTGCGGCCCGTGCCGGCCGTGGCGCAGCAGGCTGTCCCCGCTGCCGCCGCCCCGCAGGCGGCCCCCAGCCAACCGCCGCGGAAAGGCAGCCGCCAGCAACTCAATGCCGGCGATGTCCCCGCCCTGGAGCAGTCGCTGGCAGCCAACCCGCACGATCTGGACGCGCGGTTCCGTCTGATCTCCTACTATCACGAGGCGGGCATGCGCGAGCCGCGGATGAACCACACCTACTGGCTGATCGCCAACCATCCCGAGTCGGCCGCCGCGCGCTCGAGCTCCCAACTCATCTCCGCGAACGACTCCGCGGACTTCCAGCGGGCCGCCGCCATGTGGAAGCAGCAGGCGGCCGCTCATCCGAACGACCCGCGCGTGCTGGTGAATGCGGGATCGTTCCTCTCCGAAGCGGGCGGCGATTTTGACGAGGCGGAGCGGTTGCTGCTGGCCGGGCGGGCCATCGAGCCCTCCGACGCAACCTCGGCCATGTGGCTGGGCAGGCTCTATGGGACCGCGATCCTGAGCACCTCGGGCGACCCCGCGTTCCCCAATCCCAATCCCGGCTTCGCCCAGCGCGCCAGGACCAAAGTGGAGAGTACGAGCGACCGCCGGCTGGCCATCCAGACCGCCATGAGGATCATATCCTCCGCGGCGCGGCCCGACCCGGGACGCCCCCTCGCGCCGGGCGTCCTCAATCTCGACGAACACCCGCTGCTGGTTCCGCTGATCGAATGGGCCAAGACCTCGCTGCTGCAAGTGCCGCCGGGTTCGGTCGTGCGCACGGGACAGATGCAGGCCGCGTTGCCCCCGCCCCCGCCGGGCCTGATCACCGGGCTCGAACCGGTCTACCCGCCGCTCGCGAGGCAGGCGAGGGTTTCTGGCGATGTTCACCTGTCGCTGACCATCGGCTCTGATGGACACGTGGAGCACATCGAGGTGGAGAGCGGCCACCCGCTGCTCGTTCCGGCCGCCATGGAGGCAGCCAGGCAGTGGGTCTTCAGCTCCGGCGGCGCGGGCGTCCTGCACACGGTAGTGCCGTTCCGGCTGGATGACGGCAGCACGCCCGTGGCGCACGGTGTGTTGGGCGGCATCGTCGGGCAGGCGCCGGCGCCGCTCGCTTCAGCCGCGGACGGCATTCCCACCGTCAAGATCGGCGGAAGTGTTCAGGCAGCCAAGCTCATCTCCAAGGTGGATCCCGAATATCCTCCCCTGGCGATGCAGGCCCGGATTTCAGGAGTGGTGCACCTCAACGTCCTCATCGGCGCGAACGGGCGCATGGAGAATCTGGAAGTGATCTCGGGCCACCCGCTGCTCGTGCCGGCAGCCCTCCAGGCTGCAAATCAGTACGTCTACGCGCCCACTTTGTTCAACGGGCAGCCCGTCAAGGTCAGCACCCTGGTGGATGTCGACTTCACCCTGACCCAGTAGGGCATGACTGCCGCGGATGAACGCAGATCGACGCCGATAACTCATGTATCTTGTTATCCGCGTTTATCCGTGTTCATCTGCGGCTAAATGCTCTTCCGTCACGCGTTCTGCCGAAGCCACTCCCGGAACGCATCGCGATAGAGGATGATGCCCTTTCGCGAGTACCTCAGGTAGCCGTCCCGGCGGAACTGGTTCATGTAGTGCGTGACGATCTCGCGCGAGGTCCCCACGTACTGCGACAGCAGTTCGTGGGTGAACGGAACCATGCGGATCGAGCCGTCTTCCTCGGCGCTGCCCAGGCGCTCCGAGAAGCGGATCAGCGAGCGCGCCAGGCGCCGCGCGATGTTGTCCACCGAAAAGCTCTCGATGCGGTGCGTGAACTCGATGGTGCGCTGAACCAGGATCTGGAGCAGCGCCACCGCCAGGCGTGGCCGCTTCATGATGATGTCTTCAATCTCCACCGCGGTCCAGGTCATCAGCTTGGTATTCTCGATCGCCGTGGCCTGCTCGGACCGGTGCGGAAGATTCAGGAACGCGGACTCGCCGAAGAACTCGTCGGGCTGGTAGATGTCCACAACGACCTGGTGGCCGTCGTCGGCCAGCCGCGAGACCTTCACCTTGCCGTCGATCACCAGGTAGATGCTGGTGGACGGCTGGTCCTGGTTGTAGATCAGTTGTCCTTTGCGGTACTCCACGATGCTCGAGCACGGCAAATGGGCCAGCGGATCTTCCAAGGGTTTTTGCGGAGCGACGATTGAAGGACTGGCTGCCATATTCTCTCCTCCTAAGTTTTTCACTTTCCCCTACTGGTGCAACTGGGGCTCGCAGGCATCGCTGATTGTCTCGATGACGCGAACCCGAAACTGGGGCCGTTCGCCGGCCGGGATCACTGTCCCCCGGACCGTCACTTTGTGCCCCAGGTGTTTGGCGAAGCCTTCCACGGGGAAGCCATCCGCCTCCAGATTGGCGATCGGGGCGCGTGTCCGATCGTCGATCAGAATGTAGTGTCCTTCTTGCTCGTCAACGCATCCGGTCATGGAAGCCGTGCTCTTTTGGGCTTCTTTTTTCTGCTCCTGTTTTTGATCGGGCGGGCTGCTATTCGGGCCGGCCGTCAGGCTCCAGATTCCCAGAAGACCCAGCAGCGCCAGCGAGATTGCGGATCGATACATTCCTTTCGTCCAATAGCAGTTAGCGTACCAAATCATACCCAGAAGTACTGGCGGGGCGCAAGGGCCCCTTGAGTGTGATGTTTCACACCCCCGTTTGGTTGCGGCCATGAATGGGCCTCTTTGGAGCTATTCCGCAACCGGTAAATTCTTCACTATCAGGAAGAAAGTTACTCGATTGGCCCTCGGCTGCGCCCCTGGCGGCGGGCCAAAGCTATGATGGAGTGGTGCCGACCGCCTGGCGTTTTCTCCTGGCGCTTCTATTTGCTCCGCTGGTACTAGTAGCCCAATGGTTTTCCGCCCCCGCCGGCATCCGGCCCGCGATTCGTCGGCCCGGCTCATCCATTCTCCCCGGCGGCAGGATCATCGCCCCGCGCGGCGACGAGTACGTCGTCGGGGCAGGCGCTTTCGGGCTGGCGGTCAGCGCCACCGGGCGGACCGTCGTGACATCCAACGGCGGGCCTGGCCGGAATTCCCTGACGGTTTTGGAGCGCGACAAGGCGGGGCACTGGGAGGTGCGGCAACTGCTGTCCGCCGGCCCTCGCACGCTGGAGGAACCGGAGCCCGCCGACTGGAGCGGCGTCTTCATGGGCGCCGCCCTCAGCGGGGAACACACGGTGTATGCCTCGGAGGGCAATTCGGGCCGCGTCAGCCTGTTCGATTGGACGGCCGACCGGAGACGCCCCATCGACCTCAATCGAAACGGCTTCGACGACAGTTACACGGGCGACCTGGCCTTCGACGCGGAACGCGGCTTCCTCTACGTGGCCGACCAGGCGAACTTCCGTGTGGCCGTGGTCGATACCCGTTCGCGGCAGGTCTTGACCTCGGTGCGCGTGGGACGGCTGCCGTTCGCCATGGCCCTCTCTCCCGACCGGCAGAAGCTCTACGTCACCAACGTCGGGATGTTCGAGTACCAGGCTCTTCCCGGCGTGGATGCCACCCAGGCGGGCGCCGCCGGCCTTCCGTTTCCCGCGTTTGGCTTCCCCAGCCCCGAGGCGGCCGCGGGCGTCGAGCGGCAGACCGCGCGCGGCGCCGTGAAGGTCCCCGGCCTGGGCGATCCTGACGCGCGGGAGTCTGACTCCCTGTGCGTGGTGGATGTGTCGAACCCCGCTGCGGCCAAAGTGGAGGCATTCATCCGCACAGGTGTTCCCTTCGGCGAAAAGAGCGGCGGCGGCAGCAGTCCGTCGGGCGTGGTGGCCACCTCGGACCGCGTGTACGTCTCCAATGCCGCCAACGACTCGGTCACCGTAATCGATGCCAAGACCAACCAGGTGGAGGCGGAGATTCCCATCCGCATTCCGGGCCTCGAGAGCCTGCGCGGCGTCTTGCCCATCGGCTTGGCGTACCACGAGAAATCCGGCTGGCTGCTGGTGGCCGAGGCGGGTATCAACGCCGTCGGCATCATCGATACCCGTCGCCGCCTGGTGATCGGGCACCTTCCGGTGGCGTGGTTTCCCACGCGCGTGGCGGTCGACCACGACACCGTGTTCGTCGCCAACGCCCGGGGTCACGGGCGCGGCCCCAGTGCCTTTCGCAGCGTGTTCGGGCGTGTCCCCGCGCGCCAGGGCTCGCTCTCGGTTTTTCCGCTGCCCGAAGCGGCCGATCTCGCCGCCGAGACCTCATTCGTCATGGAGGCCAACGGCTTTCGCCCGCGCATCGGCCCCGAGCCTCCCCTGCCCGAAGGAATCCGGCACGTGATCCTCATCGTGAAGCAGAACCGCGCCTACGACGAAGTGCTGGGCGACGTCGCCGAAGCCGCCAACGGACCGGCCGCGGGGGCCCCCGAATGGGCCCGCTTTGGCGCCCGCGGGTACGTGGACGGCAAGGGCAGGAGGCTCAGCTTGAAGGATGTGAACGTCACCCCGAACCATCACGCCCTCGCCCACCGGTGGGCCTTCAGCGACAACTTCTACGCCGATTCGGACGTCGGCGTGGGAGGGCATCACTGGCTGGTCGGGGCGTATCCCAATGCCTGGACCGAATCGTCCATGATGGCGGCCTCGAGCGGCCAGCAGAAGGATTTTCGTTTGGCGGCGGCGCCCGGCCGGCTCCTGTTCGCCGGGCCGGATTCGTCGGTGCATCCGGAGGGACAGCCCGAGGCAGGCGCCATCTGGCATCACCTGGCGCGCAACGGCGTGTCGTTTTACAACTTCGGCGAAGGCTTCGAGTTGGCCGGCGTGGATGAAGGCAAGGACCTGGAGCCCACCGGAGCGCGCTTCCTCACCAACGTGCCGATGCCCGAGCCGCTCTACCGCAACACTTCGCGCGAGTACCCCGGGTTCAACATGAATATCCCGGACCAGTATCGCGCTTCGCAGTTCATCCACGAGGTGGACCAGAAGTTCGTCAAGGGCGGCGCGGAGCTGCCGCAATTCATCTTCATGCATCTGCCGGGCGACCACATGGCCGACCCGCGCCCCGGCGATGGCTATCCCTACGACGCGTCCTTCGTGGTGGATAACGACTACGCGCTGGGACGGATTCTGGAATACCTCTCGGGCACGAAGTGGTGGAAGGAGATGGCGGTGTTCATCACCGAGGACGGCGCCGAGGGCGGTGTGGATCACATCGATGCGCAGCGCACCGTTCTGCTGTGCGCCGGTCCGTGGTGCCGGAAGAATTATGTTTCGCACCGCAATTCGAGTTTCCCTGGACTGCTGAAGACCGTCTTCCGCCTGTTGCGCGTGCCCCCGCTGAACCTGTTTGACGCCGCGGCCACGGACTTGAGCGACTGCCTGTCCGCCGCGCCCGACCCGGCTCCCTACCAGGCGATCGCGGTGGACCAGCGGGTATTCGATCCCGCCGCCGCTCGCCAGGCGCGCGACGGCCAGCCCGGACGGGAAGTGCGAAGGTAGCGCTTGTGGCGCAGCCGCGCGCCGTCCTAGCGGCTTTCTGGTGATTCTGGGCCCCTCAATCAGGCGGACCGCCGGGTCGAGCGCTTCGTCGCGTCCCGCCCGCATCTCCACCGGCGTCTTCTCCTCTGCATTGGGGCCTTCTATCCCGGCCACAGTCCAACCCGGCGCAGCCGGCCGTTCCCGCGCTTTGGCGGGCAAGCCAGCGGCCCGTCAGGGCAGCGCGGCGTTCTTCGCGCTCCCACAGTACAGGCCGTTGAACAGCGGCTTGAAGGTCGCGTGCGGCTGCCCGCGGAAAGCCACCTCGGGCCCCAGCATCATGACCTTGCCTTTTCCTACCGTTGCCTCGGCCACCGCCGTTCCGCCATCCAGATACTGCTGGCCCCATGCCCACAAGCTGTCCAGCACTTCCGTCCCGGAGAACCACGCCACCGCCGACGTGTGCTTCATCTCCGCGGTGGGCTCGAGCTTCATCACCGGGCTTCTGTCGAAGAACACGTCCACCACGGCCGGCATCCCGTCGGCCAGCGGATTGTTGTTGTCCACGTTGGCCCTCACCCTGCACCAGGTGATCGAACGGCTCGCCATCTACGTGCCTCTGGTCATCGTAATCACGTTCTTCTTGGGGTTTGTGCAGAGCGCACTGGTTCAGTGCTGCTGGCCACAACCTTCCATGAATGGATAGATATTTTCGCTGATCCCGCAGGTTCTGGACAGCCGGCAACCTCCTGGGCAGCCGCCACTTTCTCGATGTGGGCGCCGTGCTCGGTTCGCCTCTCTTCGGCAAGCCCTTGACGGCTCTGCCCGGCCACTCTCTCCGGCTGTCGATCAAGCTCGGCCGGTGAGTCTCGTGCGATCGGCTACCGTCCCGCGACTGCGATCGTCACGCCGGTCTGGCTCGAGGCACCGCTCATCTGGATACTCACTGGAATCGCACCCCCCGGCATCACGGTTGCTGGGATCTGTACGTTGACCTGCATGACGCCCTCCAGCAGCCCCGGCGCCCCGCCCGCATACTGTGCCGCGACTGGCTGCCCGGCAATCGTCACCGTCACCGGGAGCGACTGTAGCGGAAACACACTCGTCGTGATCGAGCCATCCGTACCCGCTGGCAACGTCTGTCCTCCTCCCGTGCCATACAGAGCGATATACGCCCCTGCTTTCGCCGGGTGCGCCGCATTGTTGATCGTGCCGTCCTCGTTCACCGCCGCGGCCTGCCCGCGTCCTGACGCATCGGCGGTGAACAACCCAGGCGCGGCCGCCGCAACAGGCACGGTCACGGGCTGCGACGCCGCACCGGCAAATGCCACGCTGACTTGCGCCGTGGTCCCCGAGATTCCGTATGGCACCAGCGCCGCGACCTGTCCTGCCCATGTGTATAGCACCGGCGCCGGCTGCCCGTTGAACAGTACCTGCGTCCCATATAGCGTACGGTCGGTAAGGCCCGCGGCTCCGTACTGGCACGCTTCCAGCGCCCCGGGCCCCGCGCCGGCGCCATAGAGAACCACGACCTCGCCCGGCGCAATCGGCCCCGCCAAGCTACTCGCTCCGTTTGTCACCGCCGCAATCGTGGGAAGGGTCCCGGTCGGCCTTATCGCGCGGACCACATCCTGCCGCGTGTCACTCGCGTAGATCGTCCCCGTTCCGTCCACTGCCATCCCGGAGATCCTGGCCGGTGCCACCAGGTCGTTCAAGTAAATCCGGTACGCTGTCCCCCCGACTGGATACTTGCGAATCGTCACCGCCGCATTCGGGTTGCTCTCGGCCGCATATAGGTTGCCTGCCGGGTCTGTCGCCAGCGCCGTCACGTTGTAGTCGTATAGATCCTGTAGCGGCATGTTGCACCCACTGCCGAAATTCTGCAGCAGTCCGAAAGGATTCGCCGCCGAATACCGCAGAATTTCGTTGTAATACCCGCTTGTCCAGAACAACGTGCCGGAAAGGTCCGCCGCGATGAACCCCGGGTAGTAATGATCCGACAGCACGAACGAAATCGTCCCGTCCGGGCCGATCTTGTCCACACCCGTGGCCGGCGCTCCCTCGCTGAATACGTTCCCCGCGCCGTCCGCTGCCAGGCCATTTCCGCCCAGCACCAGTCCCGCCACCCGGTTGAACTGCGCCTCCGTGCCCGGCAGAGTCCCCGGCCCCACGGCGGGTTGCACCGGCATCGTCCCCGGCACGGATGTGATCGTCCCGTCCGGCGTCACTTTCCGTAGCGCGTAGCTGTCCAGGATGTACAGGTTCCCGCTCGGGTCCACGGTCAGCCCGCCCGACGGAATCACCTCGGCGTTTACCGCCTGCCCTCCATCTCCCAGGTGTCCCGGATTCCCGTTGCCCGCCACCGTCGTGATCGTCCCGTCCAGCGCCACCTTCCGCACCCGGTTGTTTCCGATGTCCGCAATATAAACATTCCCCGCCTTATCCACGGCCACCGCGCCCGGCAGCGAGAGCTGCGCGTTTGCCGCCGGTCCCCCATCCCCCGCCGCCGATCCGTAGGCGCCGTTCCCAGCCGCGGTCGTGATCGTTCCGTCCGGCGCTATTTTGCGGATGCGGTTCGACCCGAAGTCCGCGATATACAGGTCGCCCTGGCTGTCGGCCGCGATTCCGTGCGGCGCCACGGAAGCATGCGTTGCCAACCCGCCGTCACCCGAATACCCCCAGTCCCCGTTCCCCGCCACCGTCGTGATCGTTCCATCGGGCGAGACCTTCCGCACGTGCTGCCCGAACGAAGCGATGTATAGGTTCCCCTCCCCATCGACCGCCACGTCCGTCGGGCTGTCGAGTTGTGCGCTCGTCGCCGGCCCTCCGTCGCCCGTGTATCCGATCCCCGTGTAAGGCCCCGTGCCTGTCCCCGCTATCGACGTCAGGTTTCCGTCCGTCGAGATCCGGTAAACGCGGCTCGCATTGCTGTCCACCACGTAGACGATGCCGGCGCTGTCGGCCGCGACTCCAGTCGGTACCCCGATCGTCACGCTCAACGCCGGCCCGCCGTTATATGGCAGCGAGTTCCCGCCCCCCGCAATCGCCGTCAGAACTCCTGCCGGCGTCAGCTTCTGCACTTTATTGGTGTAGTTCGACGTGAAGTAAAGGTTCCCGGCGCCATCCACCGCCAACTGCAACGGCGTGGGAATCGCTCCCGGCGACGGCGCCGTCCCGATCCGCCCGTCGGGGGTAATTTTCCGGATGCTCGCCTGCGCCGGCAGGTACACGTTTCCGGCCGCATCCACCGCCATCCCGGCAAAAAGAGCCGGCGCGATCTCTGCCGATGTGGCGGGTCCCCCGTCCCCAGTGTCGCCGGCCGTGTAGTTCCCCGCGATCCGCGTCAGACCACCGCTCCGGTCCAACTTGAAGATGCAGTTGTAGCTCGCGAAGTAGACGTTCCCCGCCCCGTCCACTCCGACTCCGGATGGCGTGCCGATGGGCGACGTCGCATCCGTCACGTCCGCCCGCGGCAACCCGCCCGCGAACGTCGCAACCCGATAAGCCTGCCCGTAAACCCAGGACGAAAACGCCAGAACCAAACCAACCGAACGAAGGGGCCCCATGGAGATACCACAAAGAGTCGGAACACTTCCACTTCCAATTCCCCTGCGTCTGCCGCCCTCTTGTTTTGAACTTTTTAAACGGAGCCGGCCCGCCCTTCGTGTTCCCAAATACACCACCTCCCGTAGCGCTTTTACCCTTCTGCTGAGCGATTTGTGGTGCTCGCAGCCAGTCTGACCTCGGGACGCCGAAGCAACCCGACCGCAGCTCGCGAGGTCCCGTCTGTCACACTCTCTGAGAGGTTCCGCCCACGCCCTGCACCGTTCGAACCCCGCGCCGCTTCGTGACTTGACAGGAAACGTTCCATCCTCGGTTATTGGGTTAGTCAGCCCCCTCATGCTCGACCCCTGGTGCGTCGAGCAGCTTTTGCCGAAAGCTCACGCCGTTCCCGCGCTGTGGCGGGCAAGCCAGCGGCCCCGTCAGGGCAGCGCGGCGTTCTTCGCGCTCCCGTAGTACAGGCCGTTGAACAGCAGCTTGAAGGTCGCGTGCGGCTGCCCGCGGAAAGCCACCTCGGGCCCCAGCATCATGACCTTGCCTTCCCCTACCGTTGCCTCGGCCACCGCCGTTCCGCCATCCAGATACTGCTGGCCCCATGCCCAGCCGCTGTCCAGCACTTCCGTCCCGGAGAACCACGCCACCGCCGACGTGTGCTTCATCTCCGCGGTGGGCTCCAGCTTCATCACCGGGCTGCTGTCGAAGAACACGTCCACCACGGCCGGCATCCCGTAGGCCAGCGGGTTGTTGTTGTCCACGTTGGCCTTTAGCAGCGACCCCGGAATGAAGAACTTCTCGCGCGGGAGCGCGCGGTCTTTGCCGTCCGGGCCCATCTCCGTCAGGTAGTTCTTCACCGGGATTCCGAAGACCTCCGCCAGGCTGACGGAGCTTCCGATGGTTACGAGGGAGCCGCCCGACTGCACGAACTTCTGAAGTTGCGGAATCGTCTTGTCGTCCGAAATCCTGCCCACCCAGCCGCGGTATTCCTCGGGAACGCTGTCGGTAGTGGCCGCGCCGAAACCGCCGCGCCCGCCGCCACCACCGCCACCTCGTCCTCCGCCGGCGAACGCGCCGCGCCGCACCGCGCCATCGGCCATCACCAGCACGTCGAACCTGCTCTTGAGGTCGCCCGCGTCGAGCGCCGGCGGATAGACCACCTGGAACGGAAACTCGTATTGCTCGAACAGCCAGCGCGTCCAGCCCGAGGTCATCGAGCCGCCGTACGAATCGTATAGGCCGATGCGGATGGGCTTGAGCTTCAGCGCATCGCCGCCAGGGGCCTTGGCGACAGCATGCACCGGCACGCCCAGTTCCCTCGCGCCGCGCTCCAACACGGGCCGCGCCGCCGGGGAGGCCGGAACCCAGATCGTGCCCGTGCCCAAGTCCTGCCCGTCGGCCTTCTCCGGCTTCTTCAGCCAGTAGACATCCGCGTTGGCCTTGAGCAGCCGGTTCACCAGGATGAACGAATTGTTGATCTCGTGGCTGATCAGGTAGCCCGCCGGGTTGGAGGGCCCCAGGATGGAGCTTGCCGGCGCCGGCAGCAGCCCGCTGACCCTGGTGAACGGGCCGTCGAACCCGTCGCGAATGCGGTCGAACTGCACGCCCATCTGGATTGCCAGCGTCCAGCCCGTAATGTCGTAAGGCGGAATCGGCGGCCCGCCCGGATAGCGGAAATCGTTGGGATGGTCCTGCGGCTCGAACATGTCCATGACGTGTGGCCGGAACGCCTGGGCGGTCTTCACCACCAGCGATCCTCCGGGATAATTCTTGCCGGCCACGGTGAAAGCCGAAGTCGCCCGCATGATGGTGATGCCGTTCTTGAGCAAGGCGTTGACGAACTCCACGGCATTGGCAAAGTCCGGCTGATCGGAGGGAATGATGTACCCGCGGGGATCCCGCATTTTGGGATCGTGCAGGACGGTGTTGTACAGCTCGGCGGGAAGCGTCCGCGCGTTGAGGCCCCCTGGCGAGAGCCCGGCCGGGAGATCTCCGCCGGGGGACGTGTCGCCGCCCGCCGCCATGCCGCCGCCGCCCCTGCCTCCGCGCCCGCCTTGCGCGGTGACGCCTTGCGCGCCGGCGGCCGCTTCCAGCGCGGCGATGCGTTTCGGTGTGACCGTCCAGTAATCCTTGCTGCCCTTCTCGATCGAGTTCATTCCCATGCGGTAGATGTTGTACAGGAACACCTCGCGATACCGCGAAGCCAGATCCAGGATGGCGCGGTTGTTGGTGATCTCGTAGTCGATCGATTGGCGGTAGTGCCACTGCTGCGGCGCGATGGGCAGCGGCCAGTCGCCCTGCGGCAACTGCTTGTCCGGAACCAGCGGTATGTTCATCGGCGTCGGCTGCCCGATGATCTCGGTCAGGATGCCGATCATGTTGTGGAAGTACGTCACCGTGCGCAGGCCGCCGTTCCACCAGGTGGAGTAGTTCGCGCCGCTGCGCATGGCGCTGCCGCCCTTGCCCTCGGCCACCAGCCGGCTGTGCATGGCGGTCCCCACCATCTCGATCCCCAGGGGCACCAGGGGATCGAAATTGTAGTTGAACGGATCGCGGAACGGCGGCATGAAAATCACCGCTCCCGCCGGCCCGGTCTGGTGATGGTTGTACATGATCTGCGGAAACCACTCGAGGAACAGTTGGTGGTTCATGTTGGTGGTTTCCTTCATGTTGGACATGTAGAAGTCGCGGTTGTCGTCGTGCCCGATGTACTTGGCCCACAGGCGCGGCAGCCCGTTCATGTTGCGCCGCTGCGGATCCTTCAGAGGCGCGGCAGGATTCTCCGACCCGCGCATGTACCAGTTGGCGATCAGCTCCTGCCCGTCCGGATTGGCCAGCACGTAAAGCTGAACCACGTCGTTGAGGAAGCGCATGGTCTCGGCGTCGGTGCGGCTGACCATCTGGTAGACCATCTCCATGAGCTGCTGCGACCCCACCGATTCGCTGGCGTGCAGCCCGCCGTCGATCCACACCACGGCCTTGCCGTCGCGCGCCAGGGCGTGGGCCTGTTCTTCGGTGAGCCCTTCGGCGTGCGCCAGCCGCTGCGAGATCTCCTTGTAGCGATCCAGCCTCTTGAGGTTTTCCGGCGACGTAATGATCGCCATGTACTGGCGCCGGCCCTCCTCGGTCGGGCCGATGTCCACCAGCTTCATGCGGTCGGATTCGGCGGCGAGCTTCTTCCAGTAAGCGCCCAACTGGGTGTAATTCGCGACCGAATAATCGTCGCCGATATTGAACCCAAGAGCATCCTTGGGAAGCGTGATCCTGGGAGCAGTCTGGGCGGCGATGGGAAGGGCGGACAACGCCGCCGCCAAAAAGAGCACCGTCCGGTGCAGGGGTCGACACTTCATGAGTGAGAGTTTACTACCGATCAGGCCCGAAATGCCGGGGGCATCGCCCGGCAAACGGCGCCCTAACGTGTCGCTTCCAGCCCGTACTCGCGCAGAAGCCCGCCGGGGCTGGCATAAACGCGGACAAAATACACGCCGGCGTTCAACCCGGGCATGCTGACGGCGGCCGTGGAGCCAGCGGGGCTCGGGGGACCCTCCGTGGGCCCTTTCCACACGACGGCGCCCGAGGCGTCCACCACTTCCACCCGGTGGGCCACCGGCGGCAGTCCCGCCAGGTCGAGTTGCAGGATCAGCGGCCGTCCGGCGGGCGCCTGTGTTCCCACACCCGCGCCGCGCATGGCCTGCAAGCTTACGGCAAAGGCAGGGGCTCTGGTGTGGTTGACCACGCGAGTTCCCACTGCCGCCAGAACCACGATCAGGGCGGCCGCTGCCGCCATCGGCACCAGCCGGGGGAAGACGAAGAGCCGCGCTTTCTCCTTCGCGGGCTCACGCCTCAGTTGGGAGGCGGCCGTCTTCATCGCCACCGCAAAATCATCGTGGCTGGAAATTCTTGCTCGGCAGGCTTCGCAGGTCAGCAGATGTTCTTCGATTGGTGCAAGTTCCGCGTCGGGGAGACACCCCATGGAGTATTTTTCGACTTGCTCCTCCTCCAGGTGGTGTTCCATTCCCCCGGGCATGTTGGTGTCCTCCATCACGCTTGAGTAGTCCTCCTACAGTCTAGCGTGTGCGGGAAACGGAATCCTCTCAAATATTTTTGGAGGCGTTATTCCAACGGAACCCCGTTCGCATCTCCAGCCGGCGCTTTCCCAGCTCGCCAAATCGCGCTTTTGCCCGCGACTTGATCAGGCGAAACTGGGTCTCGGAGAGTTGCATCTCGGTGCAGATCTGGCCTGGCGTCTGCTCTTTCAGGTAGAACCGGACCAGCACTTCGCGATCCCGGTGATGGAGACTGTTCAGAATGCGTCTGGCCAGGTCCGAGTTTTCCTGGTTGATCAGGCACCTCTCGGGATTCGGATGGTTGTCGGAAAGACCTGCGCCGTAGTCCAGGTCGGTTTGGTTACGGCGGGCGTGCACCGCGTCGTCGATATGCGCCGCCACCAGGCGCCGCACGATGGTCCTGACGTAGCCCATGAGCCGCTCGGGCTCGCGCAGTTCGCCCTTCTGGATGGACTGCGTGATGATCATGAAGACGTCGTGCACCTTGTCGTCCAGATCCTGCGGCCCGAGCTGGCGGCACAGGAAGAACCGGATTCCTTTGGAGAAGACGCGATACAACTCCTCCATGGCGCAAGGGTCGCCGTCATGGATGCGCTCCACTAAGTCGGGCCAGGACGGGTCCGAGGAATTGAAGTTGGTTTGAGCTACCGTCTCGGTATCGGTTTTCATTGATTTCCCACCACGAAGTAAGCTCCCCAGTAACGCGGGCGGGCGCGCCAGCCGCCGGAGCGAATCATGTCGAGCTGCGCCGCGCGCAGGGCTTCGGCCGCGTTCTGCCGGTCTTGCCCGCTCAGCGTGCGATAAAAGACCTGGAACAGCGGCCCCTCGTCATCCGGAGTATCCCAGCGGCTCGCCACCACCGACTCCGCGCCCGCGGACAGCCAGGCGCGTGTCAGCCCCACCATGCCGGCCCACTGCTTGTTCTCGCCTTCCGCCGAATGGCATCCGCTCAACACCACTACGGCGGCCCGGATCCTCCACGACGCAATCTCGATGGGCGGCAGAAGCTCGGTTTCATTCCGCACCGTCAGGCTGAGAGCGATCAGGCCATAGCGCGCCCGGTCGGAGCTCTCCAGCATGTGGGTGGCGAAGTGTACCACCGCTGGATTGCGCCGCAGCTCCTCGACCAGCTTCGCCCGTGATGCGTCGGCGCCCTCCAGAAGGACGTGCTCGCCGTTCCACGCGCGGGAGCACGCATCCAGCTCGGCCCCGCTCCCCACCAGCCGTGGCAGCGCCAGTCCCCGGCCGCTACCCGGCTGCCGCACGGGAGAGCGGGGATCCGCGTTGTTGTAAATCGCATCGCCGATCCCGACAAATATGGGCGAGATCCGCGCAACGTGCTGCCGCGTCGCGGATTCCACCCAGTAGCTCGCGCCGGGTATGACTTCGATGGTGTGCCGCTCGGCGGCGTAAACCGGGACCGGTCCGCCCTCTTCCACCAGCGCCGCGACCGGCACATCGAACAGGTCCTTCTCGAGCGATTGATCGAACGCCAGCAGCCACGTTGCCTTGCGCCGCAACGCCCGGGGCAGTGCCCCGAACAAGGTGCCGTAGAGCTTCGCCGCCGCCTGCGGATACTCGGTCGCATCCTGGCGCAGGGCTTCCGACGCCGCCTTGATCTGAGCTTCAATCTCGGCCCTGGGCGGCAACCGGTACAACGTCAGCCCGGCCCGGTCGAGCGCCCACAGCCAGGAGACCGATTCTCCCAACTGGAAGCTGAGCAGTACCGCTTCCCTTCCGAGCGCCGCCCGCACCCGATCCAGCATTCCCGTGGGCTGGGGCTGGGAATCTTTGAGGAGCGAAGCCTCCATCTGTACGATTTCGGCGCGTGCGGCTTGAACAGCCTCTTGGGTTGCGGCATCGTGGCTTCGCAGGGCGGCCACTTCCGCGCGTTGCAGCCGGGCGATGGCCTCCCAGTAGGTTGGCGGCAGGTCCGCCTGCGAGGCGCTCCCGTTCACCAGCCACCGCAGGCTCGCGGCCCGGTTCTCTTCGGCGGCCTCGAACGTCTCTCGCACCAGCGCCGGGTCGTGCGTTTCCAGGTATAGCCGGTTGCCCGCTTCGATCAGGGCCGAATAGACCCCCGCGGCCGAATAGACGCCGCTCAGGACGTGCTCCGCCCCCATTCGGGCGAAATCGTCGGTGGGGGCCGATGCGCGCCAGGCGCGCGCCAGCCGCACCGCGACCCTCAGATCCTCCAGCGCCTCGCGCGGCCGGCCCAGGGCGAGGCGGGCCCGCCCGCGCGCGTCGTAAACATGCCACACCGGCATCGTGCTCCGCGGCTCCGCGGCCAGTTCCACGGCGCGGTCGAGCAGCGCCGATGCCGCCGGCGCATCCCCTTGGGCCAACCGCAGCTCTCCCAGGTTCCAGTAATCCTGGATGAGCGGCAGGTGAAAAAGCTTGCGGACGCGGTAGGCTTCCAGGAACGCGTGCTCGGCATTCGGCAGGTCCCTCTGCCTCAGATACTCTTCGCCCAGCCGATACCACCCCGTGGCATAGAGGGCGTGATTGCCGGCGCGGTCGGCGCCTTCCAGGCCCTGGCGGAACAACTGCCGTGCCTCCTCCCGCCGGTCCTGGCGCGCGCGGAACGAAGCCAATTCGATTTGAACCTTGGGAAGGTGGTCCTCCCGGTCTTTGGGTTTCATTCGCCGCAGGCTGGCCTGCAGCCATTCCACGGCGGCATCCACCTCTCCCATCTGTCCGTAGAGCGCGGCGATGTTGGCATCGATGGGCGCGGCTGCCGCGGGATCGCCCGCCGATTCCGCCAGGCGGTGTGCTTCCAGGAGGGTGTGTAGGGCAGCTTGATATTGGTGGGTGGCGAACTGGCAGCCGCCGATATTTCCCATCGCCCGCGCCTCGAGCACGGTTTCGCCCAGGTTACGCGCGACCTGACGGGCTGATTCGAAACGACTTCGGGCATTCTCGTACTCCCCGGCGCCGAAGAAATCCGCGCCTTGAAGCAGCAACTGATGGAAAGGATCGAGAGGCGCGGCAATTACCTTCGTGGGAAGCAGGGACTTCGCCCTGGTTTTCGGTACGGATCGTAACACCGTGCCGATGAGCGGAAATATCAGCAGGCAACAAGCCAACAGTCTGGCCGTTTTCAAGATCCAGCTCCCGGGCCCTATTTGTAATACAATTCTTTCTGGTATTCTTTGGGGATATTCTTTCTAAGAAATATCCCCAAAGAATAGTACCAGCTTTTGCCGGGGAATTGGCAGCCCCCCTGAGGAGGGTTTTTGCAAGTCGCGCCTGTGGGGAGCGCGGGTCCTAGTACTTTAAACTACTTACAGCTCAGAGCCACAATCCGGTAACAATGATGATAATCGGATCGCCAGACATCTTTGCTCGTTAAGGACCGCGATTTCAAACTGCGATCCTCTCGATTTCAAACTAACCCAGCGACTCTCTATACTTTGCCCTCCGGCGCGCCAAGTGATTGTTTTCAAGCCAATTATATTTATGAAAAATCTGTGACTGGAAAAACGGGCCACTACACTTTCAGAACGGAACGTATGAAAAATTGGCGCGCCAAGCGGCGCGTTTTCGCCTTGGGATTCCAGAGGGCGAAGCAGGTAAACGATTGGTTTGGCGAGGCTTCCAAGTACTTTTTGGCGCTCGACGTGCTCGGGAAAAAACGGGCGAAAGTCGCATTGCAGTTGTGCGCCGGCTTTTTGGAGAATGACCAGTTCCCAGCTACGATCTGCTACCATTCCAGCGAATGGACGCCGTACAGATCTCGCACGTAACCAGGACCTTCGGGACCGTCACCGCGGTAGACGACCTCTCCCTCACCGTGCCCCAAGGCTCGATCTATGGGTTTATCGGGCCCAACGGCTCGGGCAAAACCACCACCATGCGCATGATCGTGAAGATCTTCTATCCCGATCGCGGGGAGATCCGCCTTTTCGGAGATGGCCGGCCAGAAACCAGCACGGACCTCATCGGATACCTTCCCGAAGAGCGCGGCCTCTACCAGAAAATGACCGTCCAGGCGGTGCTGGAATTCTACGGGGAGTTGCGCTCCGGCCGCGGCGTTCAGGCCGAAGTCGCCAGGTGGCTGGAGAGGCTGGAACTGGCGGGCCGCGCCTCCGATAAGGTCGAAACGCTCAGCCGCGGCATGAGCCAGAAGGTTCAGTTCATCGCCGCCGTGATCCCCGAGCCGAAACTTCTCATCCTGGACGAACCCTTCAGCGGCCTCGACCCGGTCAGTGCGGACGCCATTCGCTCCGCCATTCTGGATCTTCGCCGCCACGGCGTTACGGTCATCCTCAGCACCCACGACATGCACCTGGCGGAGACCCTGTGCGACTACATCTTCATGATCTTCCGCGGCCGGAAGGTGCTGGACGGCACCATCGGCTCCATTCAGGATCAGTACGGCGAGGACACCATCCGGGTCACCGCCAGCGGCGGCTTCGCGGCAGTCGAGCACCTGCCCGGAGTCGAGCAGATCCGCGACCTGGGACAGGTGCGCGAGCTGCGGCTGACGCGCGGGGCGGACCCGCAGGAGGTTCTGCGCGCCCTCGTGGCGCAAGCCCGCGTGACCAGTTTCTCGCTCATGAAGCCCTCCCTGCACGACATCTTCATGCGCATTGCCGGCCCCGCGGCCGAGGAGGCGAGCCATGCGAATGCATAAGGTCCTCACCATCGCCAGGCGCGACTACATCGCGACCGTCCGCACCAAGGCGTTTCTCTTCGGCCTGGTGGTCGCCCCCGTCCTGTTTGGCGGCGGATCCATCGGGATGTCGCTGCTCAAGAGCAAACCCGATTTGAAGGACCGCCACGTGGCCATCATCGACCACACGGGCGTGGTGGCCGGCGCCCTGGTGAGCGCCGCGCGGGAGAAGAACCAAAGAGAACTCTTCGACAAGACGACGCGCCGGCAGATCGCGCCGCGCTACGTGTTCGAGGTGATCGCGCCGGCCGCCAATCCTGAGGACCAACTGCTGGCTCTCTCGGACCGCGTCCGCCACAAGCAACTGGTGGCATTTCTCGAAATCGGGAAGGACGCGCTGCACCCGCCGAAACCGGCCGACGATTCCGCCGACGGGACAAGCGAAAAGAGCGACCCCGACGGCAGCGTCTCCTATTACACCAACGCCGGCGGCATCGACGAGATGCGCAACTGGCTCAACGGGCCCATCAACGAGGGCGTGCGCATGGCGCGCCTGGCGCAACTCGGCATCGACATCGACCGCAATAAGGGCCTGACCGCTTCGGTTCCCATCGAGGGGCTCAGCCTGGTGGAGCGCGACGAAAAGACGGGCGAAGTGCAGGCAGCGCGCAAACGCAACGAGCTGGAAGGCTTCCTGGTGCCCTTCGCGGTGGCCATGATTCTGGCCATGATCGTCATGGTGGGCTCGGCGCCCATGCTGCAAAACGTCACGCAGGACAAGAGCCAGCGCATTGTGGAGACGCTGCTGGGAGCGGCCACCCCATTCGAGCTGATGACCGGCAAAGTGCTGGGCTCGGTCGGAGTCTCGGTCACCTCTTCCCTGTTGTATGTGATTGCCGGCACGGTGGCGGTGAACGCCCTGGGAGTCGCCGGCCTGCTGCCCCTCACCATCATTCCCTGGTTCTACGTGTACCTGCTGGCCGACGTGGTGATGCTCTGCGCCTTCGCCGCGGCGCTGGGGGCCTGCTGCAGCACCCCGCAGGACGCGCAGAATCTGGCCATCGTGCTGCTGATGCCGTGCCTGATCCCGCTGTTCATGCTGGTGACCGTGCTGCGGCAGCCCAACGGCATGCTGGCCACGGTGATGTCGCTGGTTCCGCCGTTTACCCCGATCCTCATGCTGTTGCGCCAGGCCATGCCCGATGGCATTCCCGCCTGGCAGCCGTGGGTGGGCTTGGTAGACGTCGTGGCCTTCGCGGCGGCAACCGTGTGGGCTGCCTCCCGGATCTTCCGTGTGGCCATCCTGATGCAAGGCAAACCGCCGCGGCTGGCGGAGATGGCGCGCTGGGCGATGAAGGGCTGAAGGGGAGGGGCGGTTCATGGGCAGCGTCCCGTGGACTTCCCAGAGGACGTACCTGGGAGATTCCCGCGCGTGTTCGCGAGTAGGCGACGGTTCACTCTTGTGGAACACTGAACGGCGAGAGTGTCGGACGAGGGGACCGCACTTTCCGACAACGCCGTTTACCTGGACCTTGCAGTTGTGCCAGTCTGAAAGCTGATGGAACGTCGCACGGAACGACAGCGAATCATCGAGGAGTGGATGCTCGCGGTGATTGCGGATGGCGGAATGGATCGCTATGATGACCTGCACGTGGACCGGATCGATTCGGACTGGACATCAAAGCAATTCTGGTTCGATGGGGGACTCGAAGCGCATCAGACGGCAGTCTGCCTGAGAGCATCGCATCGTCTCGATGTTGTCGTAGTCCTTGCATTTTCGCTCAGTGAGAGTGCAGCGTATCCGTTCAGTACTCGGCAGGAAGTCGAGGCGGCGTTCGACTGGTCCCCACCATCGCTGTACCTCTTCAGACCTGGAGAAGAGCCTTGGAAACGGCTTGGACACGCCCGAATCGAGCAATTCGATCCGAGGCTCTTCAGTAGCGGCACAAATGCCATTTCGGCTTTCTATGCCGAGTTCCGGCAGCGAGACACCGGCGAACTCTGCCGAAGCGTCTACGTTGCAGCGTGACGGTAGGGAATGATATGTGGGGTTACATTCCACTGAGCCTCTAGCGGACGAAGAGTCGTCATGCCCCAGTCGCCGCAGTTCCATGACCACCTGCACCGGAAGATTCTCGTTCGAATAAAAACGGGCCATTAACTATCCGGCCTCGTTCTCGCGAATCTGAGACTCGATTTCCCCGGCATGAGAACGTGCGTATGCCCAAGCGTTCACCAGGTCCTCCGCGCAGCGATGGATAGGCAGCCAGCAACGCCTGCTCGCTGGTGCCCAGGCGTCTGGCTTGCTCGAGAAGCCAGACGGGAATCCGGGTTCGAACGATACAAGGCTCACCGCCGCACGCGTCCGGTCGCGAGTCGATTCCTGGAAAATCGTCACCCAGTTCCTGAACCACCCACTTGAGGATCTGCGCCTTTTCCCCACGCGATAGAGCAGGCAACATTTTCTCAAAATCGCTCAGGTTCGCCATGCCATTCCTCTCTTCATTGTCGCTGATGCATAACGGCCGCTGAAGGCCAAAGTTACCGTAGCTCAGCTCCCAGCCGGCACAAACGCCCTCACGCAATCCGCTCCACGATCGCATCTCCGTTCCGGAAGATCTCCGTCTTGATCTCCGCGCCGATTCCGGGCAATTCCGGCGGCTTCACCTGCCCCCGCTCCGGCGCCGGCACGTTGTTGATGAAGTATGGAAACTGATGGGCCCACTTCCAGTAGTTGCTTTCCATGATCAGGAAGTTCGGCGCGGCGGTGCAAATGTGAGCGGCGCAGAAATACAGCAGCGGGCCGCCGCAGGTGTGCGGCGAAATCGGCAGGAAGTACGTCTCGGCCATCTCCGCGATCTTGCGCGCTTCCGACGGCCCTCCGCACCACGAGACGTCGAACATCACCACGTCGCAGGCCTTCTTCTCGAAGAAGTCGCGGAACTCGTAGCGTGTCGCCAGCGTCTCGCTCATGCAGATGGGGACGCTGGTCTCGACCGCGAGCCTCGCGTACGCATCCGGGTTCTGCATCAGCATGGCGTCTTCGAGGTACAGGATGTTGTACGGCTCGATGGCCTTCGCCACCCGCGTGGCGCTGGTGAAGTCGAAATCGGCCCAGCAATCCACCGCGATGTCGATCTGGCTGCCCACGCCGTCGCGTATCTCGCGAATCCACTTCAGGCCGTTTTCGAGCGCCTGGTTGGTCAGGTAATTGTCGGCCGCGCGGAACGGATAAATCTTGATGCCGGTAATCCCGCGGTCCAGCAGAAACCGGACGATCTTCATGGTGTCCGGTCCCATTTTCATGTCGTTGATGGCCCAGTAATCGGTCGTCGTATTGTAAACGCGGACGCTCTGCCGGGTCTTCCCGCCGAGCAGGCGGTACAGCGGCAGCCCGGCGGCCTGGCCGAGGATGTCGAGCTGCGCCATATTGATGGCACTGAGAATCCGCATCTCGGCGCCGCCCGAGTTGCGCATCGCCTGGCTCTTATATAAGGAGCGCCACAACCCGTCGACGTCGCGCGGATCGCGCCCCATGATGGACCGGGCCTGATCCTTCAGCACGCCCACCTGATAACACCGAACCGATGAAGATCACGCAAATCGATGCCGTCACGTTCCGGCCGGACCTGCATATCGATGGCGGCCCGCACGGGAGCGGGCAGCGCCGTTCCCAGGGCCGCCGCCAACGCCCCTGAACCGGTCCGTTCCAGGAGATCTCTTCTCGTGATCTTCATTTCGACTCCTCAAACTTGTAGGCCCCGGCCTGTATCCTCGTTACGGTCTTCCCTCCCTCGATCGCCAGCGATTGCTCGATCTTTGGCCCCTTCGCCGCGAACCCGTTCTGCGGGAGCAGGTACGTCTTTCCCCCCACTTTCGCCTGGTAAGGCTTCTCGCCGAAGTTCACCACCACCGCCGTCCCGTCCGAGAACCGCGTCCGCTGCGCCGCCCGGTCGGCGGTCAGAAATTCGTGGCTCAGCATCTCCTTGCCCGCCAGCGCCTCGTGCAGCTTGCACGTATTCCGGTAGCTGCTCAGGAACACCTCCCGCCGGTCCGGCCACGACCCGCCTCTCCCCGCCCACATCATCGGGATGGTCCCGTAGAGCACGTTGAACGCGTCCTTCTTCGGCGTCACCTCCGGCGCCGCTTCCAGCAGGAAATCGTTCGAATCGCCCCAGTACCACGTCGAGACGATGCAATCGTGGAACACCAGCTCCCACAGCGGCACGCGGTATTCGTGCCCGATCCCCCACTTCGCGTACTGCTCCCACTTCGGGTACAGGTTCCCGCTCGGTCCGGTGAAACTCTCGGTCTTGGATTTCGGCCGCGTCAGGTGCCCCGCCGGCCACGAGTACGACCCGCCGCTCATCATCCCCTCGATGTAGTCCACCTGCGGCACGGCCCACCACTTCCCGTGCTCGGAGCCGACCACCAGGCCCAGCGACCGCACATACTCCAGCAGCTTGATGTTGGCCTCGCGCTTGGCCGTGCGCGTCAGCGGGTGCCGCTCGTCGTAGCACTCGTACAGCGACTCCGCGGTGATCACGTCGATGAAGCGCCCGATGTACGGGAACAGCGCCAGGTCCTTGGGGATTACCTGCTTGGCCACGTCGATCCACAACGCCGGGCAGCGCTTCATGTACTGCTTCTTGTCCCACGTCAGCCACGCCGTCATGCGCTGCCCGTCGGCCCGCAGCACGACGTTTTCGGGCACGTGGTCGAGGTGCGGGGTCACCGCCTGTCCCGGTTCCACCGGCAGAATGTCGGCGTACACGTCGTACGTCGAACTCAGGTAACCGAGCGCGTTGATGGCCTTCATATCTTCCGGCGTCACGCCCCGCCGCGAGCCCTCCGACGGGCTGGTGTGCTGAATCGACTTCGCGACGCCTGCCTTGGACGCTTCCTGCGCGAACGCCAGCCCCGGCGCGCCCCACACGTCCGGCGCTCCGAACAGCCGCGCCAGGTTGGGATTCCGCAGAAGTTTCTCGCCGAACGGGACGATCAACCCGTGTTCCTTCGCGTACGTCCGGTACCGTTTGGCCAGCGCCACATATCCCCCTTGCGCCGAGAAATAATAGATCGCGCGCCGCGCGTACCGGAACTGCTGCGTGCTTCCCAGCCATACCAGGCGCGGCGCCGCGAAGGTGGCCGCCGCTTGCATCTCGAAGTAACCGTCGTCCGGAGTGTCCGCAATCAGCGCGTACCCGAACCCGCGCTCCAGGTCGCACACTCCCACCCACGGCATGTCGATGCTGTCGAGCGACAGGCGCCGCTTGGGGAACGGGCGCAGATCCAGCGGATACAGGTGTCCATCCCCCTCGTCCGCCACCGCCAGCGACCCCGACCGCGACTCCAGCAAGAACCCGTCCAGAAACGCGACGTCGGCGATCTTGGTGGAGCGGTCCGCCATATCGGCTTCCACCGCCAGGTCCGAGCCGTCTCCCGGCAGTGTCAGCGTCACTTGCAGGGTGTAAGACTGCCCGCCGCTCGACGCGAAATCGCCGGCGAACGCGATTCCCGGCTCGCCTCCCGCCAGGCTCCGCACATCGCGAAACGGCCGCCCGGCCGCCCCCGCCTGTTTCCATTCGTACCGCGCCGCCTTGTCCAGCACCGCTACGCGCCCCGCGCCGGCATCGACTGTCACCCGCAGCCTGCCGTTCTCCAGAATCCAACTGGAGCCCTGCCGCTTCACCTCGCTCGCCGCGCCCGGCAGCGCCGCAGCCAGAAACAGAATCAGAGCCGTGACTCTCATGTCCCGATTATCGCGCCTGGCGCCGGCGTTACGAATCACACAAGATTCCACGTAACTTTTTGCCGCCCGCGCAGTATCACGTGAATGAGGCACGTCGCACGGGACCTTCGCTTTGCTGTCCGGAGCTTCCGCCGGTCGCCGATCTTCACCGCGGTCGCCGTCGCTTCGCTCGCACTCGGCATCGGAGCCAATACCGCCATCTTCAGCCTGGTCGATCAGCTCATCCTCCGCCTGCTGCCCATCCGCGACCCGCAGCGCGTGGTCCTGCTGGCCGGCAGGGGCCGCCACTATGGCGGGAACAACGGGCGCAACGCGCTGTCCTACCTGATGTACCAGGATCTGCGCGACCGCAACCAGGTCTTCAGCGGAATGATGTGCCGCTACCGCTTGAGCCCGACCGTCGCGATCGGCGGCGAGCTGGTCTCCGGCAATTACTTTCCGCTGCTCGGCATCCGCCCCGCCATCGGCCGCCTTTTTACCGCCGGCATCAAGATCGATATCGTCAAGGTGGACGCCATCGACACCTTCACCGGCGAAGAAATCGATTACATGTTCGGCCTGGCTAAGACAGCGCGCATGCCATCTCCTGCGAAACCCCGCTGAGCCACACCAGGCGGTTGGGCACGTTCGGCGAGAAGCACAAGATGATGATCGGCTACCACGGACACAACGGCATCACCAGCCCCGAGGCCTTCGGGCGGCCGGAAAGCTGGGAGACCGCCATGAGCTATTCCAAATTCAACGGCATCAACCTGGATATCGGCCACTTCACCGCCGGGAACAGCACTTCGCCGATTCCGTTCCTCGAAAAGTACCACGACCGCGTCACCCACATTCATCTCAAGGACAAGAAGTTGCATAACGGGCCGAATGTCCCGTGGGGTACCGGCGACACGCCCATCAAGGAAACTCTGCAACTGATGCAGAAGGAGAAGTGGCATTTCCCGGGCGTGATCGAGATGGAGCACCCCATTCCGCAAGGCTCGGACCTGATGACCGAGCTGGCGAAGTGCGTGGAGTTCCGCAAGAACGCCCTGTCGTGATCCGGGTCACTCGCCCCAGACTTTCCGCGCGGCTTCCACGATGCGCGCCAGCTTGGCCCATTGTTCCTCCTCGGAAAGAACGTTGCCCTCCTCGGTGCTGGCGAAGCCGCACTGCGGGCTGAGGCAGAGCTGCTCCGGATCGATGTATTTCGCCGCCTCGCCGATCCGCCGTTCGAGTTCGGCCACCGATTCCAGAGCGCCTGTTTTGGATGTAACCAGCCCCAGGACCACCGTCTTGTTTTTGGGCACGAAGCGGAGGGGCTCGAAGCCGCCCGCGCGCTCCGTATCGAACTCCATGAAGTAGCCGTCCACGCCGATCTGGTTGAATAATAGTTCGGCGACCGGCTCGTAGCCGCCCTCGGCGATCCAACTCGAGCGGAAGTTGCCGCGGCAAAGGTGCATCGTGACGATCATGTCCGCCGGCCGGCCGCCGATCGCAGTGTTGATCATGGCGGCGTAGATGCCGGGAATCTGGTCCGGATCGTCGGCGCGCGCGCGCAGAATGCGGCGCTGCTCGGGGTCGCAAAGGTACGCCAGGTTGACTTCGTCAAGCTGAAGATAGCGGCAGCCCGCGTCCGCGAACGCCCGGACGGCGCCGCGATACGCCGCCGCGAGATCGCCGTAGAACTCTTCCATCTCCGGGTAAACGTCCGGGCTGACGGCGCGCCGCCCACCGCGGAAGTGCAGGACACTGGGCGAAGGGATCGTCATCTTCGGCGTAGCCCTCGTGCGGTCGCGCAGGAAACGGAAGTGCTCGACCATCGGGTGTGTGGAGAAGCCTGGCTTGCCGGTCACGCGCAGCCCCTTGGGCTGGGTCTCGATGCCGCCCTGGAAGGCGATGCCGTGATCCGAGCGGAACGATTCGACGCCGTCGAGATGTTCCAGGAAATCGAAGTGCCACATGGCGCGGCGAAACTCGCCGTCCGTGGCGCTGCGCAAACCCACCTCCGCCTGCCTGGCGATGATGTGCTCGATGGCCGCGTCTTCGGCGGCGCGCAGATCGGCGGAGGAGATCTCTCCGCGCTCGCGGCGGGCGCGCGCCTCCTTCAGGGAGGCGGGGCGGAGGAGGCTGCCGACGTGGTCGGCGCGAAAAGGAGGAGCGGTGCGCGTCATAGGCAATGGCCATCGTATCGGAATTTGAGCTGCCCTGGTCGCGGTGTGCTCCCGCCCTGCCGGCGATGGAGCATCTCGTTAGAATAGGCTCCGGAACTGGATAAGCCGTGATCGACTCGAGGTTTTCCGTCTGCATATCCGTTCTGTGCTCCGTGGCCCTGGTGGCGCGCGCACAGACCAGGCCCGCCGGCCCCGCGGCTCCCCATCTGGAAAAGCGAGGCCAGGCCACGCAGTTGATTGTCGATGGCAAGCCCTTTCTCGCGCTCGCCGGAGAGCTGAGCAACACCGTGTCCTCCGACACCGGGTGCATGAAAGCCGTCTGGCCGCTGCTCGCCGGCAAGGTCCACATGAACACCGTGCTGACCGGCGTCTCGTGGGACTGGATCGAGCCCGAGGAGGGCAAGTTCGATTTCCGCCTCGTCGATCAGCTCATCGAGGGCGCGCGCCAGAATAACGTCCGCATTGTCTGGCTCTGGTTCGCCAGTTGGAAAAACGGCCTCTCCAGCTTTGCCCCCGCCTGGGTCAAAGCCGCCCAGGACCGCTTCCCGCGCGCCCAGATCCGCGGCGGCAAAACCATCGAGGTGCTCTCCACCCTCAGTCCTGACAACCGGCAGGCCGACGCGCGCGCCTTCGCCGCCCTCATGCGCCACACCCGCGAGGTGGATCGGACCCATCGCGTGATCATGGTCCAGTTGGAGAACGAAGTCGGCGTGCTGGGCGACGCGCGCGATCGCTCCCCAGCCGCTGACGAAGCCTTCGCCAAGCCGGTGCCCGAGGAGCTGATGGGCTATCTGGCCAAGCACCGGCAGGACCTGCTGCCGGAGTTCCGCCAGGTGTGGGAGGCCGCCGGCTACAAGACGTCCGGAACCTGGGAGGATGTTTTCGGCAAGGGCGCCCAGGCCGATGAGATCTTCATGGGCTGGAACTATGCCCGCTACATCAACGCCGTGGCCGAAGCCGGCAAAAAGGAATACGCCATCCCCATGTTCGTCAATGCCTGGATTGTGCAGCCGGAAGACAAAGGTCCCGGCGACTATCCTAGCGGCGGCCCGCAAGACCACATGCACGACATCTGGCGTGCCGGCGCTCCACAGGTCGACCTGCTCTGCCCCGACATCTACCTGCCCGATTTCACCGGCATCGTGGCGCGCTACAGCCGCTCCGGCAACCCGCTCTTCGTTCCCGAATCGGCCGGCGACACGCGCGGCGCGGCCAACGCCTTCTACGCCATCGGCCAATACCGCGCCATCGGCTACTCGCCCTTCGGGATCGACAACGTCGCGCGCCTCCAGGGGTTCGGCCCCGACGGTCCCCAGCCCTCCGCTTCGCAGCCGCCTCCCGATGTCGAGGCGCTGCCGTTCTCGGTGGCATACAAGACGCTCGCGCAGCTCGCCCCGTCGATTCTGGAGCACCAGTCCGAGGGGACCATCGCGGCCGCCTCGCTCAACCGGCAGAATCCCGACCAGCGGATCAAGCTCGGCGGCTATATCCTCAACGTGGGGCTGCCCCGCAATCGCCGCACGCCTGCAGTCGTGCCTGACCTGACGGGCTACGGCATCTTCATGGCCACCGGCCCCGATGAATACCTGCTTGCCGGCAACAACCTGCAGATCACGTTCACGCCTGACACGCCCGGCCCGCCGGTCGCCGGCATCGCCCGTCAGGAAAACGGCCACTTCGAAAATGGCAAATGGGTGATCACGCGCTATCTGGCCGGCGACGATTCCGTGCTGCGCTACGACATCGCCACTGTCGCCGGCATGGGCCAATCCGGAAGCGGAGTGCGCCTCTCGGCGCCCGACCGCGGCATCCAGCGCGTCAAGCTCTACCGCTATCGGTAGGACGCCGGAAGTAGCCTGGCGTGCAGAAGCTCCGCCATCATTCCGTCGGGCGTTTCGCGCCCGCGTTCCCGTTCAGGAATCGGTCGAACCAGTAGCATTGCCACTCGAGGCTCTCCACCAGGTGCTTGGGCTCGCCGGTACGCGTCAGGTTGTGGTTCTCGCGCGGGAAGATCACAAACTCCGACGTCACGCCGAAATGCTGCAAAGCGCGGAACCACTGCTCGCCCTGCTCCAGCGGCACCCGCTGATCGTTGTCCGAATGCAGCACCAGCGTCGGCGTCTTCACGTCGGCCGCGTAGCGGATCGGCGAATACTTCCAGTACAGGTCGTAGTTGTGGTACAGGTCGCCGCCGAAATCCTTGTCGTGCTGGTAGGCGCCGTCGCGCGTGCCCTCGTCGCTGGCGAAGTTGGAGATGCTGCGCAGGGTCACCGCGGCCTTGAAGATGTTGGTGTGGGTGACAATCCAGTTGGTCATGAAACCGCCGTACGAGCCGCCCGTCACGCCCAGGCGATCGCGGTCGATCCAGGGGTTGCGCCTCAGCGCCTCCTCCACGCCGGTCATGATATCGCTGTATGCCTTGCCGCCCCACTCCAGCGCGACGGCTCGCTGGAACTTGCGCCCATAGCCCGTGGAGCCGCGCGGGTTGCAGAAGAAGACCGCCCATCCGCGCCCGGCGTAGACCTGAAACTCGTGGAACCAGTCCACGCCGTACATGCCCGCCGGCCCGCCGTGGATGCTCAGCACCATCGGGTATTTCTTGCCGGGCTCCTGGCCGACGGGCTTGACCAGGAATCCGTCGATGGCCAGCCCGTCGGCTGCCTGGTACGGCACGCGCTCCACCTTCGCGGTCGTGATCTTGCTCCACAGGTCGGCGTTCAGGTGCGTGATCTGCCGCTCGGGGCCGCCCGCTGCTTCGCGGACATAAAGATCGTCCAGGTGTTCGAAATCGTTCGCCAGGTAGGCCAGCTTGCCATCGTGGAGCGCGAAGCCGTGTACGTTGCGCGGCCCCGAGGTAAGCGCGCTGACCCGGCCCGTCGATACATCCATCCGGAACACGTGCGTTTCGCCTTTGACCCCGGACCCGATGTAGATCGCCTTGCCCTGCTCCGCCCACGTCATCTCGCTGACCAGTTGGTCGAAGTCCGGGCTGATCGCCGTCGATGGCTTGCCACCTTCGGACGGCGCGACGTAGACCTGCGGCTGATCCTCCTCGTCGGCCGCGCCCAGGAATGCGATGTGGCGGCCGTCCGGCGACCAGCGCGGGCTGCGGTCCGGGCCGGGGTGATCGGAGATTTTCTCCAGCGCGCCGCCGCCCGCCGGAATCACCCAGACGTCGGTGTTGTGGCTGAAATCGGATTCCTTGCCGGTGCGGTCGGAGACGAACGCGATCCGCGTGGAATCGGGCGACCAGTGCGGATCGGTGTCGTTCCAATCGTCCCCATCGGTAATCTGCCTGGCGGCGCCGGTCTGGACATCGGCCATCACCAGGTGGGAGCGCTTCTCGTCGAAGAACCCGGTGTCGTTGAATTTGTAATTGATGTGCAGATAGTGGCGGACGTCGCTGGTCTTGCTCGGCGGCGGCCCGGTCCGCGTGAGGCACACGAAGCGCCTGCCGTCGGGCGACCACTCGAAGTTTGACACGCCGTTCGCCAGGCTGGTGACCGGGCGCGCCTCGCCGCCGTCGCGCGAGAGCAGCCAGATCTGCGCGCGGCCGCCGTCGCGCGCCGAGAGAAACGCCAGGGACCGCCCGTCCGGCGACCAGCGCGGCGACGCGGAGGAAGCCGGCTCGCTGGTGAATGGGACCGCGGCGCGGCTGCCATCCATCGCGGCGATCCAGATGCGCGAAACGCGCCGGTCCGTTTTCGGATCGATGCTGGTCACGGTGTAGGCCACCCACTGGCCATCCGGCGCGATCTGCGGGTCGCCCACGGATTGGAAGGCGAGGTAATCTTCCGCGGTGATGCCGCGGCGGCCTCCGGGCTGCGCGAGCGCGGCGGATAGGGCAAGCGCGAAGGCGATGACAGCGAGAGTGCGGGACATGAGGAACATGATACCCGTTCCTTTGTGGGGCACGGTCGAAAACCTATACCGATGCACCCGCAGTAGGGACGGGTGGAATGACCTGATAGCCCAGGGATCGAAGTTCCCGCACGAACTTGGCTACCCGGTTCCGAAGCAGCTTGGGG
>Ga0209517_10000430_pt1 | contig 72042 bp, 69 predicted proteins | sample PeaSoiMetSII2010_FD_187695 | JGI IMG/M metagenome (GOLD analysis project Ga0209517, IMG submission 187695) | Peat soil microbial communities from Weissenstadt, Germany - SII-2010 (SPAdes) (version 2) | ecosystem: Environmental > Terrestrial > Soil > Wetlands > Peat | place: Germany... | reverse complement strand
GTCGCGCCCCGGCTTCCAGTCGCGCCCCGGCTTCCAGTCGCGTCCTCCGCACCCGAGCTGGCCTGCGCACCAGCGGCAGCCTTGGCTCGGTCATCGGCCGTCGGCGGCTCATCCCGCCGCTGCCTGGTCATGACGGCATAGACCGGCTTGGTGGGCGCCACGTTGTAGTCCGGCGGCAGCGACTCAGCGACACGATCGCGCTGCACGGCGAACTCCTCGAGGAGCTCGACGCGGGAGCGCGCTGAGGCATACCGGCCACACATGTGCTCACCTTCGTAGTGCGTCGCGGGAGACCGGGGGCGGTTTCTCGGGTCAGAAATGGTGTCTGCAGGACACTGTCGCAGTGACTGACCGGAAACCGGGGGTCGCCGGGGTCGGCCCTGCAGGCTGGCAATGATTGTCGCTGTTCATAGCCAGGTCGGGGCCCTGCCAAACATTCGCAAAGGCACCACGTTCTGCTAGATCGCGCGAGCGTGGAGATTTTTCAGCAACTGTCCCCGAGAAATATCCACGCTGATCTCCGCGCCCGCTCGACTAGCCAGCGAGCGCAGGCCGGTCCGGTCGGCAGGGCCGTCGATCCGCTGGATTGGCAGGCTGGCACCGGGCCGGTGCACTGGCCAGCGAGACTGCAGGCAGCCGGGCTCGGTAGCCTCGCAGGATGAACGCCGATCAGCCGCACGGCGCCGGCCAGGTGCACAGCGAAGCCGCCGACTGGGCGGTGCCGCGGGCGACCGGTCCGGTCCGGGCGCTGGTGCGGCTGCCAGGCTCGAAGTCGATGACCAACCGGGCGCTAGTGCTCGCTGCCCTCTCCGACCGCCCAACTCTGATCACCGGTCCGCTGGTCGCCAGGGACACCGCGCTGATGGTCGCGGCACTGCGGACGCTCGGCTGCCGCATCGACGAGGACCCCACCGCCGGGGGCGCCCTGGGCGGGCCTGACCAGGCAGCCAGGCACGAGCAGGCAGGCGGGCCAGCCGGGCCAGACCGAGCCGACCGACCAGACCAGGCAGGCGGCCCAGACCAGGCAGGTGGGCCAGACCGAGCCGACCGACCAGACCAGGCAGGCGGCCCAGACCAGGCAGGTGGGCCAGACCGGGCCAGCGGGCCAGACCGGGCCGACGGGTCGGACCGGGCCGACGGGTCGGACCGGGCTACCGGGCCAAACGACGCGGGCTGCTGGCGGGTCGAGCCAGGCCTGCTGGGAGGCGCCGGGTCCGCCGTGCAGGTGGACGTCGGCAACGCCGGCACTGTGCTCCGCTTCGTTCCGCCGGTCGCGGCGCTGACCAGCGCCGATGTGACATTCCGCGGCGACCCGAGGGTGTCTAAGCGACCGGTGGGGCCGCTCCTTGCGGCCCTGCGGGAATGTGGCGCGCAGATCGAGGACGGCGGAACGGGGATCATCCCGTTCCTGGTGCACGGCCGCGGCGCGCTGCGCGGCGGAACCGTGACCGTTGACGCTTCCTCCTCCTCTCAGCTGGTCTCCGGATTGCTGCTGGCCGCCGCCCGATTCGACAACGGCGCCGAGATCAGGCACCGGGGCGACCCGGTGCCGTCGGCACCGCACATCGAGATGACCGTCCGGATGCTGCGTGCCTGCGGCGTCGATGTGAGCACCGGCGCCGGACGATCCGTTTCGAATATCTGGCGAGTAGCTCCTGGTCCGATCTCAGCGGGGCGGATCGACATCGAGCCGGACCTGTCTAATGCCACCCCCTTCCTTGCCGCGGCACTTGCTACCGGCGGCGAGGTGACCGTGGCTGACTGGCCAGCGAACAGCCTGCAGCCAGCCAGGCAGATCCTCGGTCTGCTGGCCGCGATGGGCGGCACCGTGACCCACACGCCGGCCGGACTTCGGGTCAGCGGCTCCGGCCAGATCCGCGGCGTCTTCGCCGACCTGAGCGAGGTCGGCGAGCTGACGCCAGTACTGACCGCCCTTGCGGCGCTGGCCGACTCGCCGTCTGAGTTCACCGGCATCGGCCATCTGCGCCGCCATGAAAGCGATCGGCTCGCCGCGCTGGCCGGCGAGATCGGCAAGCTGGGCGGCGACGTCACCGAGCTGCCCGACGGGCTGCGGGTCATCCCGCGGCCGCTGCGAGCCGACGGCGTGGTCTTCGACAGTCACGACGACCACCGGCTGGTGATGGCGGCTGCCGTTCTCGGCCTGGTGACAGCCGGCCTGCGGGTGCGTAACGCGGCCACCGCCGGCAAGACGTTCCCCGGGTTCGACCGGCTCTGGGCGCAGATTCTGGCGCCAGCCGGGTGATCCCCCGCCATCAGCGCGATGCTGTGCTACATACAGCGGTGCCACATACAGGTGATGCCGCAGGAGGGCGGATGATGAGCGAGCGCCCATGACGAGCGGTCTGGCACGGTGACCGGGCAAACCCGGCACAGCGGGATGGACGAGGACGACATCCGGGTCAGGGCCGGCCGCGGCTCCCGGCCGCGTACCCGGCGACGGCCGGCTCATCAGGACGCAGTCGAGGCCTTCGTGCTCGCTGTCGACCGCGGCAGGTACCGCTGCCTGATCGGCGACCAGGCGGTCAACGCGATGAAGGCGCGCGAACTGGGCCGGGGCAACATCGTCGTCGGCGACACGGTCAGCCTGGCCGGCGACATCACCGGGGCGCCCGGCACGCTGGCGAGGGTGGTCAGGATCTCGCCGCGCCGGTCCGTGCTCCGCCGATCCGCCGACGACACCGATCCGGTGGAGCGGGACATCGTCGCCAATGCCGACCAGCTGGTGATCGTGTGCGCGCTCGCGGACCCGCCTCCCCGGCTGCGGCTGATCGACAGGTTCCTGGCCGCCGCCTATGACGCCGGGCTCGAGCCGGTGCTCTGCCTGACCAAGGCCGACCTGGCCGGTCCGGAAGCGATCTTGCCGGTCTACGCCCCGCTCGGGTTCCGCTGCCTGGTACTCGGCCGACCGGTGTCCGACCAGCTGCTTGCCGAGCTACGCGGCCTGCTCGCCGGGAAGATCAGCGTCCTGGTCGGGCATTCGGGAGTCGGCAAGTCGACTCTGGTCAACATGCTGATCCCGGATGCGCACCGGGCCGTGGGCCTGGTCAGCCCGGTTACCGGCCGCGGCCGGCACACCTCATCGTCGGCGGTCGCGCTGCCGCTGCCGGGGGGAGGCTGGCTGATCGATACCCCGGGCCTGCGCAGCTTCGGGCTAGGCCACATGTCGCCCGAGCGGGTTGTCCGCGCCTTTCCCGATCTGGCCGAGGGGGCGACCGGCTGCCCGCCGGGCTGCGGCCACCTGCAGCCGGACTGCGCTCTCGACGGCTGGGTAGCCGCTGCTGGCGGAGATTCGCTGGCGGCCCGCCTTGACTCGCTCCGCCGGCTGTTGCGGAGCCGGGACGGCGGCGACTCCGACGAGTCGTAGCCGCGCTCAGACCGGGCTAAGACGGACCGGGCGTGGTCCCACTGCCCTCATTAGCGATAGCGTTTCGCTGCATGGCGGGTTTTGATGACGACCTGCGGTTCGCCCACGTGCTTGCGGACGCGGCGGACGACATCACCATGCGCCGATTCCGTGCCCTGGACCTGAGCGTTCAGGCTAAAGCCGACATGACCCCGGTCACCGACGCCGACCTGGCGACCGAGGAATCGCTGCGGAACGTGCTCAGCCGGGCCAGGCCGCGCGACGCGATGCTCGGCGAGGAGTTCGGCCGGACCGGGGTAGGTCAGCGCTGCTGGGTGATCGATCCGATCGATGGGACTCAGAACTTCGTCCGCGGCGTACCGGTCTGGGCCACCCTGATCGCGCTGATGGCCGGCAACGAGGTCACGGTGGGCGTCGTCTCCGCCCCGGCCCTGGCTCGGCGCTGGTGGGGCGCCAGAGACGGCGGCGCCTGGACCGGACGCTCCCTGACCAAGGCCACCGCGTGCCGGGTCTCCGAGGTCTCCCGGCTGCAGGACGCCTCGATGTCGTACTCAGACCTAGCCAGCTGGGAGAAAGCCGGGCAGCTTGACCAGTTCCTGGACCTGGCCAGATCGGTCTGGCGGACCCGCGCCTACGGCGATTTCTGGTCGCACGTGCTGGTAGCCGAGGGAGCAGTGGACATCTCGGCCGAGTCAGAGGTCTCGCTGTGGGACCTGGCTGCGCTGCAGATCATCGTGCAGGAAGCCGGGGGTGCCTTTACCGATCTGTCCGGCGCCGCCACTCCAGACGGCGGCAGCGCGCTCTGCACCAATGGCCTGCTGCACGCGGAGGTACTTGATCTGCTGGCAAGCAAGCCTGACCGGGCGGCCCACCGGGGCTGACCTGGCCGTTGGCATGACCAGGCAGCCGTCGCGGCTGACCCGTTCGTCCACCGGCTGGGATCAGCCGCCCGGCCGGGATCAGTCCCTGCGGGCTGTGCGCGCTTAGCCATGCTTGCCGTGGGCAGCCTCATGCGTGATGCTTGAGGCAGCACAAATCACAAGATCACAAATGTGCTCGTCAACGGGCCTCGACCCGATGCGGGCTGACTGCATCGGTTATCTCGCGGGGGAAGTGATCGGATCATGAACGTGCAGGACGGCATGAGCACGGTAGTTCTGAGCCTCGGTCCCGCGCACACACTGCGCGAGGCGGCTCGGCTGATGTCGACGCATCGCGTCGGCGCCGCGGTGGTGATCGATCATGAGCACTCCGGCATCGGCATCCTTACCGAGCGCGACATCCTGGATTCAATCGGGGCCGACCAGGATCCGGATGCGGAGATGGTCGCCGACCACCGGACCGCTGACATCGTGTTCGCCGCGCCGGACTGGACCTTGGAGCAAGCAGCCAAGTCCATGGTGGCTGGCGGCTTCAGGCATCTGGTGGTCATCAAGGACGGCCGGGTGGCCGGCCTGCTGTCGATGCGCGATATCGTGCGCTGCTGGTCCAGTGCCAGCGCGTCGGCCGGCCCGGCGCCTGCCGCAGTCTGAGTGCGGCCTCGTCGGTGGGCGGCCTGGGCGGCACTGGCACACCCGGCGGACGATCATGGCTGTCACAGCTGCCGCCTGAGGTCAGTGCGCAGCGCGATCTGCTCGGCATCCTGCTCGACGCTGCCGAGGCCGACCCTGCGATCCGCTGGATAGAGCTCGCCGGCTCGCTCGCCAGGGGTGCCGGCGACGAGCTGTCCGACATCGACGCCGGGCTCGGCATCGCCGACGGACAGTGGCCGGACACTGTTGCCGCGGTGCAGGAGGTCATCCGTGCGGCCGGCCCCATCGCCGACGAGTTCGAGCAGCCCTTCGGCGGCGAAGCCGGGCAGAACGCACGGCACCTGTTCACCTTGTACGCCTCCGGCCTGCAGCTGAGCCTCGTCGTCCAGCCGGCCTCATGGCGCGCCGGACTGCCGCCGCTATCGGTCGCGCTGTACGACGTCGACGGCCAGCTGGCGCGGCCCTGGACGCCAGCTGCCGCGCTGGTCACCGTGCAGACGGCGAGAGAGTGGGCCAGCCTCGCCTGGCTCGCGCTCGGTGACCTGGTGAAGTACCTCGATCGCGGATCGGCCTGGGAAGCCAGGAGCCAGCTCGAAGCGGCCAGGAGCCAGACCTGGAGGCTGTGGGCGCTGGCAATCGGCGCGATCTACCCCGCGTTCGGGCTGACCTCGGTGCTGGATACTCCGGGGCAGGCCGTTCCGCCTGGAATGGAGTCCACCGCTCCCGGCCTGGACCCGGCGGCACTGGCGACAGCCGCAGCTGCCCTGGCTGGCGTGCTTGATCAGGTGCTGCCGCTGGCACAGCAGGCAGTCCCGTTCGAACCCCCGGCCGGCCTGCGGGCCTGGGCCCGCACCAGGCTCGGGCTGCCTGCTGGGTGACCGGGTGGTCGGGGCCGACCCGAATGCTACCGCCGGGCCGGGAACAACCGGGCGAAACGGTGCAGCGACGAGCCAAGACCTAGCCTGGCGACCGGCCCGATGACGGCCGCTGCCAGCCTGCCGAGCGCTGGTGGCAGCGGCAGCTCGATCCGCTCGATCCAGCGGAACTCGGATCTGTCGCCGCGCGGGTGGACCTCGAACTCGCCTGAGCCGCGCACGACCTTTCCGGTGTGCGTGACCGTGCACCGTCTTGGCGGGTCCCACTCGGTGATCACCATGGTGTCGGTGAATCCGATCCGCCCGATGCCGGTCCACCCGCTCACCGCGGCGCCGGCGCCGTGCCCGCCATCCACCCGGGTGGCCCAGATCCACTCTCGCTGTCGGCGCCAGTCGATAGCCGCTTCCCAGACCCGCTCAGGGGCGGCTGGGACCAGCACCCCGGCAGCGATCGTCAGCTTGGTCGGCATAACGTTTACGCTACCGAGTGTCGCCACCCGACCTCGCACCGGGACTGACCGCTGGTCAGCTGCGTACAGCGCGCTGCGGGACCTCTCGCACCCTGGACACCCTGGTCAGCACCACCTATTCTTGACTGTATGGTCAGTCAGCTAATCTCGCCGCCCGCTCCACTGGATGCCGCCGCACTCGCCGAGTCACTGCGCCCGTTCGGGCAGAGCCGGATGCTGCCCAGAGCCGCCTACGTCGACCAGGCCGTCTTCGACTGGGAGCAGCGCAACTTCTTCGGCGGCGGCTGGCTATGCGTGGGCCGCAGCGACCAGGTTGCCAGCCCCGGCACTCAGCGGGCCGAGCCGGTCGGCGCCGGCGGCGTCCTGCTCTCCAGGGACGAAAGCGGCGTCTTGCGTGCCTTCGCTAACACCTGCCGCCACCGCGGCCATGAGCTGCTCCCGTGCGGCTCGACCGCGAGCCAGGGCGTCATTATCTGCCCTTACCACTCGTGGACGTACTCACTCAAAGGGGATCTTCGCGCGGCCGCGAGCTTCAAGAACCGACCTGGCTTTAACGCAGACCAGTGGGGACTCATCGAGCTGCCGCTGGTCGAATGGCACGGACTCGTCTTCGTCGACGGCTCGGGCCGGGCAGCGCCGCTTGCAGACGCGCTGCGCACGCTGGATGACATTCTCGCCCCGTACGAGATGGGGCGTCTGGTGGTCGCCGGCCAGCATGAGTACGACGCGGCAGCCAACTGGAAGATTCTGACCGAGAACTATCACGAGTGCTATCACTGCCCGGCGATCCACCCGGAGCTGTGCCAGGTCAGCCCGCCGAAGAGCGGGGAGAACTACGACGCGCCAGGCACCTGGGTCGGCGGCTGGATGGACCTGCGGGACGGGATGGCCACGATGTCTCTGGACGGAGTCAGCCACGGCGTCCCGCTGCGCGGTCTGGACGGCACCGGCCTGCGCACCGTGATCTACCTGAACGTGTTCCCGAATGTGCTGATCAGCCTGCACCCGGACTATGTGATGGTGCACCGACTGCTGCCGCTTGCGGCGGACCGTACCAAGATCGAGTGCAGCTGGGCGTTCGCGCCCGAGGCGGTTGAGCAGCCCGGTTTTGACCCTGGCTATGCCATTGAGTTCTGGGACCTGACCAACCGGCAGGACTGGGCCGCATGCGAATCCGTGCAGCGCGGGCTGTCCTCGCCGCACGCCGTGCCCGGGCCGCTCTCACCGGCTGAGGACGCGGTCTACCAGTACGTCACCATGGTCGCCCGCGGCTACCTCGGCCAGCCGGTGTGGAACACCGGCGGATCGGCGTGGAGCGCGGGATAGGCGCCAGCCGACCGTCTGGTCGAGCCGGACCAGCCCTCATCCGCCGAACCTCGCGGCTGTCGGTCAATCATGAGTGACCCGATCGAGACCTTTCTGGCAACCCGGCCATCGCCAGGTCCGGCATGCTCTGAATCGGGTACGAATCAGCCGGGGATGGCTTATCGCGCGGTTGTAAGCAGGAGGTGCCGCATTGGCTGGCAGCGACAGCAGGCCCGGCAAGACAGCCAAGAACCCCGGCAGAGCCGCCGGGTCTACCGGCAAGGCCGCTGCTGACGCCGACCGAAGCGCGAAGGACAAAGCGCCAGCAGCCAGCGGCGTGCACCGGATGAAGCGCTCGCTGTACGAAACCGAGCTGTTCAGGCTGCAGGCAGAGTTGGTGAAGCTGCAGGAGTGGGTGCGCGCCGAGCGGACCAGGATCGTGGTGATCTTCGAGGGCCGCGACGCGGCCGGCAAGGGAAGCACCATCAAGCGGGTGACCCAGTACCTGAACCCCCGCGTCGCCCAGATCGTCGCACTGCCGGCCCCGACCGAGCGGGAACAGACCGAATGGTACTTCCAGCGCTACATCAGCCATCTGCCCGCTGGCGGCCAGATCGTGCTGTTCGACCGCAGCTGGTACAACCGGGCCGGGGTCGAGCATGTGCTCGGGTTCTGCACGAAGGAGGAGTACGGACGCTTCCTGCATCAGTGCCCGATCTTCGAGCGGCTACTGGTCGAAGACGGCGTCCTGCTGCGGAAGTACTGGTTCTCGGTCAGCGATGAAGAGCAGGAGCGGCGGTTCAGGTCCCGGCTTGAGGACCCGATGCGACGGTGGAAGCTGTCCCCGATGGACCTGGAGTCGATCACCCGGTGGGAGGACTACTCCCGTAGCAAGGACGAGATGTTCGTGCACACCGACATCCCGGAGGCGCCGTGGCACGTCGTCGAAAGCGACGACAAGCGCAGCGCCAGGATCAATATGATCGCCCACCTGCTCTCGACCATCCCCTATCAGGATGTGCAGCGGATGCCCATCGCCTTGCCGCCACGGCCGCCGGCTCAGGGGTACGTCCGGATGCCGCGGGACATGCAGACCTACGTGCCCGACCATGCAGGCTCGCTGCGGGCCAGAGCTCATTAGCCGGGACCATCGCAGATCGGGACCAGATAGGTGACAGTTGAGGCGACCGTGGCGCCCGCGCTCGCCACGATCGTGAAGTTCAGGATGTAGGCCACGCCCGTGCCCGCGGCGCCGAGCGCTACCACGCTGAGAACCGCGGCCGGCGGCAGCTGCCGTGGTGCGGACGTAACCGGCACGGCGATCGCTGTCAGCTGGACCACCGCACAGCACAGCTGCCCAGCTGCGAGGGTTACCGGCGCGGGTCCGGACGAGGCGAGGAATCGGCGCGAGTACGGAAACCCGGCGCCGTACGAGCACGCGGCGGCGAAGCACAGCGCGTCGCCGGCCAGGGTGCGGGCACCAAGCTGCGGGGCGCCGCCGAGCAGTATCAGCACGCCGATGAAGCCCGCGGCAAGCCCGGCGATCCGGCGGCCGTCCGGCCGCTGGTCCGGGACGAGCCAGATCGTGGCCGGCCAGGTCAGCAGCGGTGTCGCCGCGTTCCACAAGCCGGCGTCCACTGAGCTGATCCGCTGCTCGCCGTAAGCGAGCAGCGTGAACGGCACGGTGTTCATCAGCAGCGCGGCGACCGCCAGGTGCAGCCACAGCCTGCGGTCAGCCGGCCGCCGGACTTGCGCCGCCGGCGGCCACCTGGGTCATCGCTGCGCCGGGGCAGTGGCGGGCACTGCGGCCGCCAGCTCGGTCAGCTCTTCGAGGGTCTGCTCGAACGTCCGCTGCGGACGGTACCCGAGCACGGTGCGGATCTTCCCGATCCGGCAGCGGCTCAGGAATGGCGCCCGGTCCGGCGGAGTGATCCCCTGCAGGCGCATCGCCGTCATGATCGGAATGAAATAGTCGCGAATCGCGATGTTCGCGTCCACGGCGAGAAAGGTCTGGCCGACCGCCGCCGGATGCGTTGCCGCCAGCCAGGTCATCTCCGCGAGGTCGTCGGTATGGACCCACGGGATGACGTCGTCCGGGTGCCACCTGTCACGCCAGTCCGGATCGCGCAGCCTGGTGATCAGAATGTCGCCCCATTTGGAATTCCTGGCGGAGCAGATCGCGCCGGGCCGCAGAATAACGGCCGCCAGGCCGCGCGCTCGCACCTCGGCCAGCGCGAGTTCGGCCCGGGCCTTGGTCGCTACATAGGCGCTGCGAGTGTCAGCTAAGGCCAGCGGGCTGTCCTCATCCAGGCCATCTGGCTGCGGATCCCCGTGCACCGACATGGTCGACACCTGCACGAACCGGCTGACTCCGGCATCCAGCGACGCCTGCGCCAGCCACCTGGTGCCATCGGAGTTGGCCGTCTCGGCCAGCTCCCAGTCCTGGCCGAGAGAGGCCGCCGCATGGACCACGACGTCGACACCCCGCACGGCGGAGCGCAGTGACTCGGGCCTGCCGAGTTCGCCGTGCGCTGATTCCCACCCGTGCTCGGCGGCTACGGCCGCCTGCTCCGAGGTACGCACCATCGCGCGGACCCGAAGGCCGCCTGCCCTCAGCCGCCTCGCCGTCGGACCGGCCACCTGGCCGCTCACGCCGGTGACAAGCACCGTCCGACCACCTTGCATGCTCCGCTCCAGGTCTGCTCGGGTCCGCTTCGCAAGCGAATCTAGGCAGCCGCAGGTCGCGATGCTGGCGGGAATCCGCCGTCACGTTCAGACTCCGGGAGCTCGGCGTCTCGGGGATCGCGCACCACCAGAGCGGTTTCGCGGCTGATTCCTCGCCTGACGTGTGTCGCGAAGCCGGGCATTGGCCCGAACAACGGCTCCACCTCAGCCACCAGTTCCAGCCAGGACGGCAGGTCGGCCAGGTCAGCGGGCTCGGCCCGGATGACAATCGCCTGCAGCAGCTGCGACTCGGCCAGGATGACGTCGACAGTCTGCTGCAGCGTGCTTGTCTCGGAGATCACGCGCTCGCTGACGGATCGGTGCGCAGGAGGCTGTAGGTCACGCCGTCCCGCCAGGCTCCACCCCGCCATCCGATCCCCCGCATCACGCCCTCACGAGTGAATCCGGCCTTCTCCAGGGCTCGCTGCTCGGCGATGTTACCCACCTCGGTCCCGGCCTCGATCCGGTGCGCCGTGGTGTGCGCGAACAGGTAACGCGCCAGCAGCCGATGTGCCTGGGTGCCGTACCCGTGACCGCGGGCTTCGGGCAGCATCGCGATCCCCAGCATCCAGCAGTATCCGGCCGGCGTGGTCGGCCGGCGTCGCCAGTTCACGAAGCCAAGCCGCTCCTCACCGCGGACGACCATCAGCACTCCGCCGTCCTCGCCGAGCAGTCTGTTCTCGGCCCAGCCTCGCCGCCATAGCTGACGATCGAACCACCCGAACCGGGCGAACTCCCCTGCCGTCTCCTCGTCCCAGGTCAGCGCCTCCACCACCGGCAGGTCATCCTCGCCGACTGGCCGCAATGTCACCTGATCGCCCATCTTCCAAGCATGCAGCACAGACCGGGCCGCGATCCTCATGCAGGACAGCCCAGGGCCGCAGGCTGCTCGCCTCAGACTTCGGAAGCACGACCTGCGTGAATCAAGCACCCCCCGGAGAACTCCGCGGACGGCTCGCGAATGCGATAACGTGCCCGTCCCGGTCGAGAGAATAGGCCGCCTTGTCGCCCCAGGTCCGTTGCCGCAATGGCGACAGTTCGCGTGCTCCAGCCGCCAGCGCTCGGGCATGATGACCGCGCGGATCATCCACGACAAGGTACAACTCGCAGCGCGGTATTCCCCGCGCCGATCCGGGATCGGGCAGTGCGGGCCCAAGCAGCGCCCTGATTCCGGCCTCCGGCATCAGTCCAAGCACTGCCCCCTGAGTCAGCGTGAACTCGGTCATTCCGGGGACGTCGAGCGACGGGGAATAACCAAGCACCGCAGTCCAGAAGGTGGTCGCGGCGACCTGGTCGGCAACATACATGATGAAGTGCGCCGGCCCGGCCATGTCAACGCCCTCGGCGTGTGTCGCGTGAACGGTGGCCGACCGAGCAACCCACGTGCCGCTGGTCCGCCTCGGCTCTAGACACGACCCCGAGTATAGGGTTGGCCGACCCAGGCCGTGCCGCCGCACCGAGCGGCGGCCCACAAGAGCCAACTCAGGTCGGTGGCGTGCCGGAAACCGCCTACCGGACGACGGCCCGGTCTGACCCAGGTGGTGGACCGGCCGGGACGTCGCCGCAACCTTCCCCAGGCAGCCGGCCCGGCCACAGTACGCCGCAGGGATCCGCAAGAGCTATGCCCGGTCGGACTGGGCCAATGCCGGTCGGACGTGGCAATCTATGGCACATGCGACACTGGGCCTCGCCTAGCCAGATCTCCGCCGCAGGCAGAACGACCGCCAGCTCGTACGCCGAGGGGTGCTGACGCGATGCGTAGTAGCCGGATTCTTCGTTGGGCTGGCGCCTACCGGGTGGACATCGCCTGGGTGATCTTCATCGGACTGAATCTGCTGGCAATGCAGCTCATCCCCGCCTGGCAGACCGTCCCCTTCCTGATCATCTGGGTCAGCCTGACCGCGATCTACGGCTTCCGCCTGTGGCACCTGGGATCCACGCTGCTGACAGTCGTGACCGTGACCCTCGCCACTGGCGGCTTGATCGGATGGCAGGTCCTGCGCGGGAAACAGGACGGGGATTACCTCGCGGAGGTCCCGCTGCTGGCCATGATGTTCGTGATCATGGTCTGGCATTCCCGACGGCGAGTCGCTGCCATGGAAGAGATGCGGCGGGTCTCGGAGCACAACCTTGTCCTGCTGGACCAGCAGCGCCAGTTCCTGCAGGACGCCTCCCACGAGCTGGGCACGCCCATCGCTATCGCACTTGGCCACGCTGAGCTGATCGAACACGCTGCCCGTGATCAGGAGATCGCGGCAGACGCGCGCGTGGCGGTGCAGGAGCTGCTCCGGATGCGCCGACTGACTAACCGGCTGCTGCTGCTGGCCGCCACCGACAGCCCGAACTTCCTGCGCCTGGCTCCGGTGGACATCGCGGACCTCATTGCCGAGACCCTCCGCCGGTGGAGCCACGTACCCCGGCAGTGGTCGATCGGCGCCCTGGATGGCTCAGGTGTGCTTGGCGACTGGGACCGGCTGACCCTGGCCCTGGATGCACTGATCGAGAACGCCGTCGATCACACTGATCCGGGCGGCGAGATCGAGATCAGCGCCCGACGCGATGGCGGGACTGTCCTCCTCACCGTGACCGACTCAGGTTCCGGCATTCCGGCTGCCGAGGTCGGGCGGATCTTCAGCCGGTTCTCCCGGGTCGACGCTGGCCGTAGCCGGACGACCGGCGGGTTCGGCCTCGGCCTAGCCATAGTGAAGGCGATCGCGGAGGCCCACCACGGCTCCGTGAGCGTCCAGAGCACGGTAGGCCAGGGCTCGGTGTTCGAGTTGCATCTGCCCGCGTCCTTGGTCTCGGTCGGTTCGCAGCAGCCACTGGATCAGCGGACCGCGCCCAGATAAGGCGCCCTGCCCTACACTCCGTGCAGTGACCTACCGACCGGTTCCGCTGCCGAGCGCGCCCGGATTCGTGGTGTGGAAGCACGACGCGCTGCGAGACTACGCCCGGCTCGCGGAGCCGGATGGTCAGTCGGCTCTCGTCCTTGGTGACGCGGCCGCCGTGTTGTCGGCCATGCCGGCCGGCTGCGTGCAGACCGTGATCACCTCGCCCCCGTACTGGTCGCTGCGGGATTACGGAATAGACGGCCAGATCGGCCTTGAGGACTCTGTCTTCGACTTCATCGATGCGCTGGTAGTCGTGTTCGAGCAGGTTCGCCGGGTGCTGCGGGACGACGGAACGATGTGGCTCAACATCGGGGATTCGTATACCTCCGGCGGACGGACCTGGCGCGCCCCGGATAAGAAGAACCGTGCCAGGGCAATGCCGGTGCGCCCGCTTACCCCACCGGGCCTCAAACCCAAGGATCTCATCGGTGTGCCGTGGCGGCTGGCTCTCGCCTTGCAGGAAAAGGGGTGGTACCTGCGCTCGGACATCATCTGGAATAAGTCAAATTGCCAGCCTGAAAGCGTGACCGACCGTCCCACGCGCTCTCATGAGTATGTATTTTTGTTGTCGAAAAATGAACGTTACAAATATGACGTGCAAGAGGTGCAGGGACCGAACGGCCGTCGCTTGCGCAGCGTCTGGGACCTGAAAACCCAGGCTTATCCCGATGCGAGCGGCCACTTCGCCACGTTCCCTCCGGCGCTCGTCGAGCCGTGCGTGCGGATCGCCTCCGGCCCCAGCGAGCTGGTGCTCGACCCCTTCGTCGGCTCCGGCACGACCAGCCTGACCGCCGGCCGGCTAGGACGCCGGTTTGTCGGCATCGAACTGCATCCCGACTACCTGGCCATGAGCCGCGACCGGCTGCTGCGCAACGGTTTTGTCGAGCTGACCGCTGACGTTTCGGCCCAGGACATCGCGACGGCCTGAGCGAGCGGGCCAGACCTCTGCTAGCTGTCTGCGGATGGCACCGCGTCCTCGTCGAAGAACCGCTGCAGCTCGCTGACGACCAGGTCCGGTGCCGAGTCGACGGCCTCATGCCCGCAGCCGGGCAGGTCCACCAGTCTGGCACCGGGGAGCGCCGCCGCAAGAGCACGGGTGATGTCGCCAGCCCATGCCGGACTCAAGGCACCGAGCAACAACAGTGCCGGCTGGGCGACCTTCGCGGCCAGGCTGGGGAGGTCGACGTTCGTGAGGGCGTGGGCCTCGCGCGGCAGCGTTGCCGACACGATCGGGAGCACGTCTTGCGCTCCTGGCGCGGCCCTGAGCTGATCGATCTGGCTAGCGGTCAGGCCGATGATCTCGGTCAGGAAGCTGACCGTCGCGCGACCTGCCTGCCCGTCGGCGACCATGGCACTCATGCGCTCGACCCACTCTTGCGGGACGGTCTGCGGACCGGGCGGCTCATACAGGGCGATGCGTCGGAAGGGAGCCCCCTGAGCCGCGGCTCCAAGCGTGCAGGTCGCGCCGTAACTGTGAGCGAACACGTTCACCGGCCCGTCCAGGTCGGCCAGAGCTGCGGCGACTGCCACCACGTCGTCGTACTCCTGGCCGAGCGCGTAGGGCTCAGCGTCGCCGCTTGATCCTCTGCCCCGGCGGTCCATTGCCGTCACCCACCATCGATCGGCCAGCTGGCGCCAGATCGGCTCCCAGCGCTCAAGACGGCCCATGCCGCCATGGACGAGCAGCAGCGGTCGGCCAGCCCCCGCCGTCAGCATGCCGATGCTGACACCGTCAGGACCGACAACGCAATGCCGTTCACCTTCCACGACAACCCATGCCGCTCACCCTCCGCACCAGCTCTTGCCGATGATTGGCACCCAGATCGTGGCATGCGAGGTCCGATCCGCACCACTGGATTACGCCGGCGGGCTCCTATCACGGTGAGACGTGTCAGGTACGTATCCACAAGTCGAACGGGTGGCCGGCCGGGTCGAGATAGACCCGGACATCATCCTGGGGCTGGTACTCGGCGAGGACCGCGCCAGCCGCGATGGCATAGGCTCCGGCGGCGTCGAGATCCTCGACCTCGATGTCCAGGTGCATCATCATCTGCTGATCGCCTGGTCCGGCCGGCCAGGTCGGCCTGACGTAGGCCGTCTCGGTCTGAAAGGACAGGCCCGCCCCGCCGTCGGGGGCGCGGAGCGTTACCCAGCCTGGCTCGTCGGTCCTGATCGTCCAGCCAAGGAGGCGGCGATAGAACGCTGCCAGTTCGCTGGCGTCTGGCGCGTCAAGCACTGTGGCTGTCAGCGTCATTCGTGGCTGCATGACGGCGCGCCTCCGCAACGGACGGCTGAGCGGGTTCGGACAGCATCAGATTACGAGCCAGCGCAGGTTCCGGGCAGCCCATTCGGGGCAGCCGGTTCGGGGCAGCCTCAGCTGCACCGCTGTAGCCGGCGGCCGTTTAACCTTGTGCGGGAAGCCGCCGAGGTCCGGGGCGACCGTCAGGCCGAGACCGTACCTAGCGCAGGTGCGCCTACTTCTCGTGCGGGACGACGACAACCGGGCATGCCGCGTGGTGCATGACCTGAGTGCTTACCGAGCCCAACATGAGCCGGGCAAAGCCGCCGCCACCACGCGAGCCGACCACCACCAGGTCGGCATCGTGCGATGCGTCGATGAGTTCCTTCGCCGGGAAGCCGTTCACCACGTGCAAGGTCACTGCGGCTGGCTTGGCATCGCCGAGTTGGCTGGCTACCTTCTGAGTCATCTCGTCGGCAGCCTCCCGCGTCTTCTCCAGCTTGGCGCTGTCCCCGCCAATGGGGACGGGGTTGCCGGTCCAGTAACTCTTCATGACTTCGTGCACTGCTATCACGGTGAGCGGAGCATGCTGCGCAGCCGCCGCTTTCATTGCCCAGCTAAGCGCGCGTTCTGAGTTGGGTGAGCCATCGATGCCCACCACGATTCCAGGCATTTGTCTGCTCCTCTATCTGGCCACCGCGCTACCCGGGTGGCAACTAACTTCTCGATTTGATAGTCAGGCTGCCGGTCAGGCAGCGATAGAGTCGTTAGTTGCCGAGCCGAAGGACCTTTGGTCCCGGTTAGCGGCAAGAGCGGGTTATGACCCAGGTGAATGACCTGGGATCATTGGCGACCCGGCGTTGAACAGGACCTTCCTCGCATCGCTGCGAGCCTGCTTGAATGCCGCAGCCGGGTGGCTGACTAATTCGGCCGGCCCGGGCTAGCCCGGCGCGCCGCCGACTAGGGTCCGGTGTGCACGTACGGCGCCCATTGGATGGGCGGGTGACCTGCAGCTCGCAGCTGGCTGGTGGCGTCATGCAGCGCTCGGGCACTGTCGATGACCGCGGGCTGGCCGCCACCGGCGCCGGTGAGCGCGGCATAGACGCCACGCGCGACGTCGGGAGCGACGGTGTCGGCGATGTACCACAACGTGCCGATCACATGGCGGAATCCAGCCAGCTGGGTCGCCGCGGCCATGGTGATCGCCTCGTCCAGGTGCCGCAGGCTTCCGGTCGCTGACTGGCAGGCGGACAGGAAGGCCAGCTCGGCGGCCGGCAGGTCGCACTCGGACAGCTGCCTGATGGTCAGCGGACCGTCATCGAGGTACAGGCCACCCGCTGAGGGGTCGGCGGGCTGGATGCCGCCGTGGCAGGCGAAATGAGCGTAACTGGCGCGTTGCATGGCGGTCAGGACGTGCGTCCTGGTCGCCAGGTTGCCGGTGAGGTGCGTGGTATTCGGCAGGAAGTGTCTGGCGACGACCTCAGCCTCGTCCGCGGCGCCGGGCAGCGGCGCGCCGCCGGCCAGATACCGCGTGACCGGCATGGTCACCAGCAGCATTCGCGAACTATCCGAGCCCGCAGGGACCGGACGGGTCCGGGCCGCATACAACGCGCGGAGGGTCGGGGTGTAGGACGAGACGACGTGGTTCAGGACGCAGTCGCCGGTCGAGCCAGCGTGGTGCTGACCCGCCGCATGCAGCGGCAGGACTGTCATCGCGCCGGTTGGGCACCACCAGATCCTGGGCAGCGCGTCGCCGGACGTGACCCCGGCCGGCCTGGCCAGCCGCAGGGCGGCCAGGATCGGGTCGGTGACGGCATCTGATAGCCAGCCCAGCACGTCCCTGATGACGCCGTCCGCCGCCACAGCCTGGCTGCCAGCGAGCTGGCCTGGGGCGGCGAGCGCCCACACCGCGGCCAGGAATGCGTTGGCCCGGTCACGCACCTGATCCGATGTCAGGCCGGGCAGCGGGATGACGGTCAGCCCGGTCGGAGTCGCCGCGAGCGCATCACAGCGGTACCTGCTGACGTTGATGATCACCACGGTGCCGCCTGCGGTCGCCCGGGCCAGCTCGGCGTACGGCGGAACGTCCAGGAAGTTCTCGAAACCGGGCCGCTGCCGGACTTGCTCCACCAGCTGATCCCATTCGGCGGCATAGCGCATCCGGGCATCAGCCAGCGCTGCCTGGTCCGGCTGGGCGGCGGCGGGATCAGCGTCGGCAGCGCTCGAGCTCAGATCACGCTGGTCGTCTGGCTGGTCGAGGGCTGCCCGGATCGCAGCGAGGCGATCAGCTATGGCCGGTTCCGACTGGCGCAGATCGTCGAGCTCACCGCGCAGTTGCAGCAGCTGAGACCACAGCACCGCGCGGCCGTGCTCAAGCAGCTCGACCGCGCGTTCCGGATGGCCCGCAGCGACGGCGCACGCAGCAGCGTCTGAGGCGATGCCTGGCCGCCCCGCCAGCAGCAATTCCTGGCTGCCGCGGTCCAGGCCGCGCCAGGCCAGCAGCGGAAGCAGCCGGACCGCGGCGCCGAAACCCTCCGCAGCCAGCTCGGGATTGCCGTCGTCGGCCGCGGCCTCGCCCCAGGACACCGCCGCCATGATTCGCGATGACGCGGGCGCGGCGCGCTCCTGCTGTGCCTGACGCCAGCTGGCGAAGGCCTCGTCTCGCGCCGCATGGTCGCCGAACGCATTGAACCTGGCCCACAGCGAGTCACTTAGGGTGCGCAGGCAGTCGGCGGCCAGCGGATGGCCTGGCGGGCAGGCAGCCACGGCGGCCCGAGCGAGGCCGATCGATTCCTCCAGGTCGGCCGGGATTGCGGTCAGCTCGAATCGGGTCAGCAGCCTGGCGCTAAGGCCGGTCAGGGCAACCGCCCGGCTCGGATGTTCAGCCGGGGTGGAGGCGAGCGCGTCGCGCGCGGTCTGGATCGCCCCGTCCAGATCCGCCGGGTTGCGGGTCTGGTCGTACCGAAGCTGCTGCGCATTGCTGAGGTTGCCGAGCCTGACGCCACGGTCGGGCTGGCCGAGCGGAGTTGCGCTGGTCGCCTCGCTGAGCCGGTCAGTGGCCTGGTCCAGGTCCGCGGCTATTGCCGACTGCAGGAACCGTGACAAGAACGCGGCACCCAGCTCGGCCAGGTACAGGGCGCGGCGGCGGTCGCCGACGGGCAGCTCGGAGACAGCCACGCTCAGGTCGGAGATGGCCTCGTCTAGGTCCGCCTTGCTGCCGGCGCGGTTGGCCCTGAGCCGCAGCACCTGACCGAGGTCTCCGCGACGGCTGGGATACTCCGTCCAGCCGGCCGGAGTGGCCGCGAGCGCGTCACGCAGACCCGAGATCGCCTGGTCCAGGTCCGCCAGCTGGCCGGTCCGCCAGTACCGCGCGTGCAAGGCGCCGGCCAGGTTGGTCAGGTATCCGGCACGGCCTGAGTCCTCCGGGTCGGTGGCGGCCAGGGCGGTTTGCGCGCTGTCGATCGCCTCGTCCAGGTCCGCCACATTGCCAGTCCGCCAGAACCGGACCCGTAGCTTGCTGCTCAGGCCAGACAGGTGGGCGGCATGGTCGAAGCGACCCGGTGCAGTCGCGCCGAGCGCGCTGCGCTCGGCATCGATGGCCTCGTCGAGGTCGGAGATATTGCCGGTCTGCCGGAATCTGATCTGCAGGACGCTGCTGAGGTTGCCGAGCAGGACCGCATCGTTACCCCCGCCTGCCGTAGCTTCGGCGACGGACTCTCGCCCGGCCGATACCGCCGCATCGAGGTCGGCCAGGTCCCCGGTCAGCCGGAACCTCGCGCCGAGCGTGACGCCGAGCTGTGAGAGCACCTCTGAGCGGCCCCGCTGACCCGGCCCGGTGATCGCCGTGGCCTCCGTCAGCAGCTCGATCGCATCGTCAAGGTCAGCTGGCTCGCGGACTCGCTCGGACCTCAGCCGCAGGGCGAGGGCCAGCGCCAGCAAGCAGCCCGTTCGGTTGGAGTTGTCAGGAGCGATGGCGGCCGCCGCCAGCCGCCCGTTCCTGACCGCCTCAGCCACGTCCGCCTGGCTCCCCGTGTGCTCAGCCCGCAGCCGGAACGACTCGCACAGCAACGCTGATTCGACCGCTGGATCACGCCCGGACAGCTGCCCGGCCTGGCCAGCGCGCAGATCCGCAATCAGCTCATCCAGATCCGGTACGCTCCCGGTCCGCTCGTACCTGGACTGAAGCGCCAGCCTGAGCTCATGCTGGCAGCCGGCTAGCTCGGCGCCGTACGGCCCGGCTGCGTCGATCGCACCGCGCAGCACATCGATCGCCGCATCCGCATCGGCCTCGTGGCCAGCCAACGCGGACCGAGCCCGCAGCGCCGCCCCGAGGCTGGCCTGCACCCGGTCCCGGTTGGGGTACCAGGGCGGAGCCTGGGCAAGCACGGCCTGCCCGGCTGCGATCGCCTCGTCAAGGCCCGCCGCCGCACCAGTGCGGTCAGCTTCCGTTCTGAGCACGCTGAACAGGTTGATCAGGTACATCGGGCCGTCAGGATCACCCGGCGCAGTGGCCTCGATCGCCTGCCGAGCGCAGGCTATGGCCTCGGCCAGGTCGGACGGGCTCGCCGACCGCGGATACCGTAGCTGCAGGGCGGCACCGAGATTCGACAGCCGTCCAGCCCGGTCCGGGTCGTCGGCGGCAGTGTGCGCCAGGACTTGGCGCAACTCGGTGATCGCCTGGTCCACAGCGGCCTGGTCGCCGGTCGCCATGCCGTATTTGAGCAGCTGTGCGGCGCTATCGGCGGCCTGCTGCGAGCCTGGTCCCGGTTCCGTCACCTCGATCAGAGCCCCCCTGGCGCAGTCATGGCGGTGCCGACATGGTCGTCGCGACGACGAAGAGGATTGCCCCGAGCGCGGCGACGGCCGCGCCGCCGAAGGTGTGCAGTCGGGCGCGCCGCAGCTGATCGCGGACCCGCCAGGCGTGCGCCAGTTCCAAGAGCCAGCGCAACCGCGCTCCGGCCTGCGCCGCGTTGGCGAGGGCGTCCGCGATGCCCTGCGCCAGCTTGCTCTTCTGGCTCTCGTCCGGCTCGCCGGCCAGCATCACGGCAGCGCGCGCCGCCACCGTCTGCCACAGGACGTATTTCGACTGCAGCTCTTGCACGGAGCTGCCGAATGGCCCGAAGAATGCGGCAGGCTCGGCCTGGATCTGCGCCCGCAAGCCGGCCAGCTCCGGCTGGTCGATCGCCGCCAGGGTGGTCCCGATCGGCATCAGGGCATCCGCCGTATGCCAGATCGCCCAGCCGATCCCGGCTAGCCCGATCACCAGCCCGGCGAACGCCGCGCCTGCCGGTCCGAATCCGTGGAGCTTCCCGACCGCGCTCAGCGGGGCGCCGCCGAGCAGCGCCGCCCCGACCGCGGCGAGCGCGCCGATCGTCCATTTCGCGCTGGCCCGCATGTCATCGATGCTGTCAAGCGGCGAAGGCAGGCCCACGGGCGAGCCGTCCTGGCCGCTGGCCGCACTGGCCAGGACCGGATCGGTCATTCGCCGGCCGAGGTGTCGGCATCAGCCGACGGGTCAGCTGCCGCCGCGCCACGGTCCGCGCCGGCCCGGGAATCAGCCGATGGAGAAATCATGCGGTTAATCTGGAACTCTCCATTGTCGGCAATGCGCTCGACCGGCAGCCAGGCAGTGCCATCGAAAGTCAGCATAAGCCCGTGTTCGAAACGAACATCGCCTACTGCAGGGACGCTTTCATCATTTCCGCCTGCGGCGTTCTGCCCGCTCATGTTCCACAGTATGGCGCAAGGCTGATTACCGGGCCACCGACCCGCAAACCTGGCGGAAATTTATGGCTATACATGTCAATTTGCTGCGTCGGATGACTGGCTGATCGCCGGTGAATAACCAATGCGAATCACAGTTGTCTGTGCGTATAGTTTCTCTTTCAGGATAATTAGTCTATTAAGTCCTGTTTAGATGGCTTATTGTGGCGAAGATCTGGCCGTGCAGAGGCGCGGACTCGGGTACCCGCCTCGACGACTACGTAGCCGGTCCAGCCAGCGGATTACGTGTTCCTGCCGATTTGCGCGGGAGGGTCAGCCCGGACGATGGCCGTATCAGGCGCGGTCGCGCGGGAGATCATCGGCCACCGTCGGACGTGATACCTGCGGCGCTAGTCACCCGGAACTGTCACCGGGGCAGACCGCCGGTCCGCTCTAGCCGGCCATTGGCCGTCCAGAACCAGGTGGTCTGCCTTCCGGTGGCAGGCAGCCGAAGTTTGCCGATCCATGGCGAGGCCGGCCCGCTGATTCCGTGGGCCTGGTCCAGCAGGCCGGCCGCGCCGGAGCCGAGGCCGGCTAGCTGCACCGGACCCGTCGCGGCTGCCGCAGGACGATGCGCCGGGACAGCCCGCCCGCGCGGGAGATGCCCGGCGATCACGACCGCCAGCACGACCAGGACCGCGATCACTGCCAGGCGGCGGGGCCACCGGCTGGGTTCCCGGTCTCCGCCCTGGCTGAGGACGTCGTCCATGTCCCGCACCGCCTTGAACACGCCGATGTCTGCACTTGACGATACTTCGGCCAGCCTCGCAGGGCGACCAGGTCATCGCCAAGCCGCCCGGAGGCCGGGTCGGCCCCGATCACCCGCCGCGGCGTAGTCGCGATGGCCGCGATGACGGCGCGGGATCCGTTCGCGGTGCCTCATCACCTGGCCTCGGGCTGGTCAGTTGTGAGGTATTGACAGGTCGGGGCTTGCAGCTCCATTCTGAACAAATGTTCAGAACAGATGTTCAGACACGGGACGGGTGCGCCGACGTGGCCGTGATCGGCGGCGGCATGGCGGGCATGGCGACGGCCCTGCGGCTGCAGGCCGCTGGCGTATCTACCGTGGTGCTCGAGGCGCACGGCCATGCGGGCGGGTGCGCCGGGTACTACCGCAAGCGGGGCTTCTCGTTCGATGTCGGCGCGACCACGCTGGTCGACTTCGCGCCGGGCGGGGTCGGCGCGGAGCTGCTGGACAGCGTCGGTATCGCGCCGCTGGACGCCAGGGAATTGCCGGGGTACCGAGCCTTCCTGCCCGATCGCGAGCTGGTGCTGCACCGCGATCCGGTCGCGTGGCATGCGGAGCGGCTGCGAGCGTTCGGCGACACCGACCGGCACCGGCGCTTGTGGGCGCTGCTTGACCGGCTGGCCTATACGTTCTGGCGGGCCAGCCGGTCGGGTGTCCGGCTGCCGGTCCGCGGTCCTGGCACCGCGCTGCACGACCTGCGGGCGGTAGGCCCGGCCGGCGTGCCGCTGATGCGCTACCTGAACTGGACGCTCGGCGACGCGCTGCGCAAGTGCGCGCTGCGCGAGGATTCCGCCCTGGCCGGGCTGCTCGGCATGCTGGTCGAAGACACCGTGCACACCAGCATCGACGACGCGCCGCTGATCAACGGGGCACTCGGCATCACCATCCGGGGCGCTGGCCTGGCCAGGCACACCGGCGGCATGCACGGCTTCTGGCGGGTGCTTGTGACGCACTACCGGAGCCTCGGCGGTGTGCTGCGGGCCGGCTGCGAGGTGTCGCGGGTGGACGGCGAGCCAGGCGCTTACCGGGTGACGACCCGGCACGGCACTCTGCACGCCCGGCGCGTCGTCTGCGCGGTGCCGACCACGACGACAGCCAGGATCTGTGCGGCGCTGCCCGTCGCCAGCAGGTTGCGCCCGTATCTGGAGCGGGATGCGGACGCGCTCGGCGGTGCGTGCGTGGTCTTCCTTGGCGTGCCCGAGTCCGAGGTCGCCGGACAGGAGCTGACCCACCACCAGTTGCTGCAGGCCTACGACCGGCCGCTCGGTGATGGCAACAACATGTTCGTCTCCGTCTCCGAGCATGCAGACTCGCTCAGCGCCCCGCCCGGCCATCGGGCGGTGATGATCTCCACGCACACCGACCTCGCCGACTGGAGCGGGCTGGACGAGACCGGCTACGAACAGCGCAAGAAGGAGATCGGCGAGCGGCTCATCAGCTACGCCAGGCGCGCCTACCCGAACCTCGGCGAGCGGGCGGTGATCGCGCAGACGGGTACGCCGCGCAGCTATGAACGTTTCGGTTTCCGGCCGGCCGGCGCGGTCGGCGGTCTACGCCAGCACCCGCGCAACACCAACCAGCATGCCGTGCCGCACGATCTCGGCGGTCCCGGTCTGTGGCTGGTCGGGGACTCGACCTGGCCGGGCCTGGGCACGGTCGCCTGCGTGCTGGGCAGCCGGATCGTCGCCGCAGGCATGCTGCGCGAGAAGGCGGTGCGCAGATGACCCAGCCCACCCTGGCCGAACTGGGCGCGGATCTGCTCACGACGACGCGCCGGCAGCGGCTGATCGCGCTGTCCCGTCCCTGCGCCGGGGTGCTGGCCTTCGCGGTCCTGGTGTGGCTGCGCTGGTGGTGGCTGACCCCGTTGGTCGTCTTCGGGATCTTCGTCGCCGTCGTCACGGTCACCCACGACGTGGTGCACCGCACGATCGGACTGTCGGCGCGGGCCACCAACTGGGCGCTGTTCGCGATGGGCCTGGTACTCCTGGAAAGCGGGCACGCGTATCGGGCCACGCATACCCAGCATCACCGGCTCTTCCCGCACCCCGACGACCCTGAGGGTTACCCGGCCAACCTGTCGATGATCGGCGCGATCTGCTATGGCCCCGTCTTCCTGGTACGCCTGTGGTGGTGGTCCTACCGGCGGGGACAAGACCGCAGCTGGCTGCTCGCCGAGGCGGCCGCGCCGATCGCCGCGCTGGCCGGCGGGTTGCTGGTTCGGCCTCATGCGCCGGGAGTGCTGGTCTACGCGGTGCTGGCGATCGCGGGCAGCTGGGTCTACCCGCTGCTGACGGTCTACCTGCCGCATCACGACTACGGTCAGACGCCGCTGACCCAGACCCGTACGCTGCGCGGCCGGGTCATCCCGGCCATCTTCCTCGAGCTCACCTACCATCTCGAGCATCACCTGTACCCGCAGGTGCCCAGCCATCAGCTGCCGGAGCTCGCCCGCCGGCTCGAAGGCTACTTCGCCGCCAACGACGTGCGGCCGGTGCGCGTTGTCTGACACCCGCACCCGCGTCCTGGACGCCGCGCTCGCCTGCCTGGTTTGCCATGGCTACGGCGGCACCACCGCCCGGGCGATCGCGCAGATCGGCGGCTTCGCGCCCGGCGTGATCTACTACCACTTCACCGACCTGGATGACCTGCTGGTCGCCGCGCTGACCCACACCAGCCAGGCCCGCGCCCAGCGCTACCGAGCCACGCTGGCCGGGATCGACCGGGCCGCGCCAGCGGTCAAACTGCTCCGCGAGCTCTACCACGAGGACACCGAAACCGGGCACGTCGCCGCCATCCAGGAGATCTATGCGGGCGCCCGGCCAGGATCACGGCTGGCCGCCGAGCTGGCCGCCGAGACCCGGCGCTGGGAGGAGCTGGCCGCGGAGCTGCTGACCACGCTGCTCCGCGGCAAACCCCTCGCCACGTCGGTGCGCGTGCCGGTGGTGGCCAGCGCCGCCGTGGCGTTCTACCTGGGCATGGAGACCCTTGCCCACCTCGACGGCGACCGATCACGTCCGGCCGCGTTCTTCAACCAGGCCGCCCGCCTTGCGGCCGTGTTCGACAAGATCCCCCGCACCCGCCGGCGCGACCGACAGCCGTAGTTTGACAGCCGATCGAGGACGCAGCGGCGATCGACCTGCTTGCGGCGAGGATGTGCCCGATCTCTGGCGGCTCACAGACTCGCCCCTGGTCCAGCGACCCAGGTTCACAGCACCGCGTAGTAGGCGGTCGGCTTCCAGCCCCACCCGTAATGGATGAGGCCCACCGTTGAGCCGTAATCGTGGGCGCCGAACGTGTAGCCCCACTTGCGGAACAGCTCCACGTGCCCGGATCCGTAAAAGGCGAGGTCACCTATCTTCGGGTGCCAGACCCTGACCAGCAGCGGGCTGGCGAGCATCTCCGTCGTGGTCCTGGGCAGGCGAATCCCGGCGTGGCGATAAGCCATCATGACGAGTCCCGAGCAGTCATAATCCGGACCGGTGCCACCCCAGGCGTACGGGGCGCCGGCCTGGCTCAGCGCCCAGGCGTAGGCGCGCAGCCGTCTCAGTTCCCGGTGCCTGCGATGCCTGGCGTGCTTGGCGTGGCTGGTGGCGGGCAGCATCGGCGCTTGCGCCCGCGTGCTGCTCAGAGAGCTGAGGGAGCTCAGGGAGCTCGTCACGGCTACCGGATGCGTGCTGGCCGCTGTTGCCGCGCTGGCCGCTGGTGCCGCGCTGGCGACCGGGGCCTGGAACGCGACAACCGCGGCTATCCCGACCGGGATCGCCACGGCTGCGAAGTTGCTGGCTGCCTTGCGTATCAGTGGAGACAAATGGGTCCGATCACGCGCAGTGCGCGCAGACCCGCGGGGACCGGCGATGACGGGCATGCCTGTCGCGGCGGAACTGCGCCTGACATTCCGACACCCTAGCGGCGTCGGCTGGTGCTGTCCCTGAAAACGCCTAAGAATTACCCGGCGGCGAGATTGCGAAACACCGAGAAACAGTCACGTCGAAGGGTCAGCCATGCCTAGGAGATCGTGGACGAAGCCGCCATCTGTTAGCCAGGCAAAGGAAGCTTACGGATTCTCGACAGCTGACAACGAGATGGCTGTCCATCCCGCCTGCCGAGCGCAGCCCTCTGACCTGTGGCTATGCAGATGAATGCGGCCGAAGCAGGTCCCTGAGTTGCCGAGGTGCGGCGCTCATCCAGCGTGCGGTCGGGCCCGCCACGGACATGCCTATCGGATCCGAACGGCGTCAGGCGGTCGTCCGGAATCATCGGGCGGACCGATTCGCGAGCCGCGCGTCGCCGGTCGATTCTGATCGCTGGCGTTTCTGTGCCTAACCGCTGTATGGCGCGTTCTAGCCGTGCATGAGACGCCTTGCAGGTGTGGTATGTCCAAAGTAGCTTTTTGGTTACATAACATGATAATCGGACCGGCTGAGTGCGCACTCCAAAAAGCTGCCAGGCGAAGTCATTCAGCCGGAACTGAAGAAAACATAGATGCCCGGTCGGCGCGTTACGTCATATGCCCCCAAGTATTACGACACCGGCAAGAGGCCGCATTCGACACAGGAACGAAATCCTGTCACCCACATCCGGCAGCACTGCCCCACGCCGCTCCCGCCGCTCTCGCCGCTCTCGCCGCTCTCGCGGAACCGGTGCCCGGCCTGTCTCGTCCGCGCCCGCGGATGACAGCCAGGCCGGCGGTGTCGCCCCCTGTGCGCTGGCTCAGATCGGATCGAGCGTGTCGCCAGCCCGCCGGCATCGGCATATGCTCGGCCCGCGGGCGCCGGACGCTGAGGAGGCGTGATGGCTGAGGTGACGATCGCGAGTTCACACGGACAGGTGCCCGCCTATCTGGCGACCCCCTCGGGTAACGAACCGCGGCCCGGGGTCGTGGTCATCCACGATGCCGGGGGCATGAGCCAGGATTTGCGCAACCAGGCCGACTGGCTGGCCAGCGAAGGGTACCTGGCCGTGGCGCCCGACCTGTTCTACTGGGGCGGGCGGATGAGGTGCCTGCTCGCCATCGGCCGCGACTTGCAGGCGCGGCGGGGCAGGGCATTCGAGGACGTGGAAGCTGTGCGCACCTGGCTGGCCGGCCAGGAAGGCTGTACCGGCAAGGTCGGGGTCATTGGCTTCTGCATCGGCGGCGGGTTCGCCCTGATGCTCGCTCTCGACCACGGGTTCACGGCCTCCAGCGTGAACTATGGCGTGGGGGTCCCGAAGGACGCCTACGCCGAGAGCGTGCTGGCGGCCGCCTGTCCGATCGTGGGCAGCTATGGCGCCAGGGACCGGGCCAACCGGGGGACGGCCGACAGGCTCAGCCGGGTCCTTGGGGCGGTGGGTGTGGACCACGATGTCAAGGAGTACCCGGACGCCGGGCACGCGTTCCTCAACGACCATGACGGCGCTGGCGACCGTACCCCCGCCATCTTCGTGGTGATGGGGATGTTCGGGGGCCCGTCCGGCTACCACGAGCCGTCGGCGACGGACGCCCGGCGGCGCATCGTCTCCTTCTTCGACCGCCACCTTCAGCCGGCCGGCTGATTCCGCGGATGAGTTTGGCCACGGATACCAACAACCAGCGTGACTTCCCCGAGGCGGTCACCGAGATCCGGATCACTTATCCGGCAGACCTGCCAGACATCGACGACTGAGCACAGGGCAAGCCGCGTCCGCCACATGTCAACAGCGAAGGCGTCTCGGGTCACCATTCTCCACGCCCAGCGGAAATGCCACCCGCACACCTCACCGGCCGCATCCGAACGTGAGGAATCGCTGGCGCGGGTCTGGTCGATATCAGCTAGTGCTGGACACCTGGCGGTGCCGTGATCGTTCAGGCCTGGCGGAGCATCGATCTGAGGATCCTGGCGCTGCTGGCCGGGTTCAGCGCGTCGATGCATAGCTGGTCCATCACCGCCAGGTAGCCGTCGACGATGTCGGGCTTATCCAGGTACTGGGCGCTGGTCAGCTGCTCGATGTAGACCACGTCGGACAGGTCGTACTCGGCAAAGCTCAACAGGCTGAAGGCGCCGCCGGCCGCGGCATGGCCGCCGGCCTTGAACGGGATGACCTGGATGGTCACGTTGGGGCGCTGCGACATCTCGACGAGGTGCTCCAGCTGCGCCCGCATCACGCGGGAGCCTCCGATCGGACGCCTGAGCAGTGCCTCATCGAGCACCATCCTCAGACTCGGCGGATCCGGCCTGTCCAGGACTGCCTGCCGGGCCATCCGCAGATCGACCCGCCGGCTGATCCCCTTGGGGTTCGAGTAGCCGAGCATGATGACGCCGCGGGCGTAATCCTCGGTCTGCAGCAGCCCCGGGACGAACTGCACCTCGTACGCGCGGATCACGCTGGCTGCTTCCTCAAGCCCTACATACGCATCGAACCAGCTGGGCAGGACATCACCGTAGTCATGCCACCAGCCAGGGGAACTCGCCCGGATGGCAAGATCGCGCAGGGCCTGGCGCTCCTTCTCATCAGTTACGCCATACAACGTGAGCAGGTCCGCGATGTCGCGGTCCTTGAACCCCACGCGGCCGGTCTCAAGCCTGCTGATCTTCGAGGACGAACCGCGGATGACGTCGCCCGCCTCCTCCAGCGAGATCCGCCTGGCCTCGCGCAACCGCCGCAGATACGCCCCGAGCAAGATCCGCAGCACCGTCGGGCTCCCCGCAGCCGACGGCGCCGTCAAGCTCTGGGCCAGGCCCCTCGAGGGTCCGGCCGTTGCAACCACTGCACCTCCCTGCGCTGGCCGACCCGAGTAGGTTGACCCCAAGAGTGTCCCACGCCCGGCGGCCATCGCGCCATAAGCGCGACGTTACCGATCCGAAACTGCCAAAGCTCCCAGCCTGGCGTTCCAGACCGCCTGCTGGGACGCCGGCGGCACCTCAACCAAGGCCGCCCACTATCCACAGCTTCCTGAGTTTCGACCGAGCGTGCGCTGCTTCGACCGCGCGAGCCTCCAAGTCACGTTAAGCGCGTTGCCAAGCGCCGCATCAATCATGCTGTCGCCCAGTCACAGCGGCGGGATCTTGCTCTGCTTCGGGGATGTCGGCGTCCTGTGAGCTACCTTCAGAGGCGCTGTCGGATGCTGGCGCGCACGGAAGCAGTTTCTCCTGGACAAAGTCCCGGAACGTGTCGAAGTAGTCGTATTCAAAGGCGAGGCCTGCCCAGGCCTCCCTGAAGCATGGGAACCGGGCCACCTGCTGCATGCCCTTCTCCCAGACATTCCAGGTCGCACGGTCGATCCGGCGGCGCTGATGAAGCCAGATTTCTTCCGAGCACAAGTTGAAGTACTCACGGTAGGCGCTGAGGACACGGGACCTCTCACCTTCCGGGAGTGACGAGAGATGGTAATCGCTGCCAGGCTGACGTGCCTCGAACGGAAGGTCATGCATGGCCTTCGCGTACCGGTCTGTGTAGGTCAGGAAGACCGTGACCTGAAGCTGATCTCGAACACCCTTCAACGCCGCCACGATCGCGAACGCCGAGACGATCACAGTGGCGATGCTGGCGATCGCGATCCAGTCGGTGGTGGTCAAATGACTGCCCTTCCCGCCGCCACGAGTTGAAGCCGGAGATCGTCATTCTAACTTCCTATTCCTAAAGTTGCTGAAACTTGACTTATCGGACACCGGCACGCGGCGGCCTATGCGAATCTGACGCGGCACTGTGACTCGCCCCGCATCGCGGCGGAGATGAAGCGGGTTTGAACGTGAGCTGTCTGTTCGAGCGTCAGCCGGGGAGAGCGTCGCTGACAGCTGTCCGTTCGTTGTCGAAGGGGAGCCTCTTCCACGTGGGGCTGCGGCCCGATGATCATGGTGGGTCGCCGGGCGGGGTCGTGGTTCGGCCAGACCACGTCTGGCCCGGCCGGCGTCCCGGTGCCTGCGAAGGCGAGCCAGCGCTGCTGCGTCCAGGTCGTCAGGTGGTCGATGTCCGGGCCGGACCCGGTCCATGCCGTGATGCCGGCCGCGGCACCTTGGGCGAGGTGGGCGGCGGGCGGCCTGGTCAGCAGGTGCCCGTCGATGACCGGGATGAACGGCAGCCCGGCGGGCGGCCCGGCGGCCAGCTGCCCGGCGACCAGCGTCCCGGCCGGGACGTTGCGCAGTGCCCGCACCGATACCACGCCGAGGTGCCTGGCGAGGCGCTCGGCCAGTTCGGCTGCTTCGGCGAGCGCGCGGGCTGCGTCCTGCGTGTCTGGAGACCGTCCGCGACCTGGTCAGGCTCCGCCGCGACCACGGGGCGGCACCCACAGCACAGATCGAGTTGCGCGGCCCAGGCCCGGCCACAGGGCGGCACCATACGGGCCGACGATTGGAACCGATTCCCCACGGCCAGACCAGCACTGGGCAGTCCCATCGGGCACGCTTCGGGCACAGTCGGGAGGCCTCGATTGTGGCGGTCAAAGGCGCGGGCCCGTCGCTTGAATCACATGGTGGGCCTTGCCGGGACTCTGCCATTATCGCGAGGGTTCACTGGGAGGTGAGAGATGGCCGGACTCGTAGCGGGGGCCTCTTCCGCCCTGGAGGCGAAGCTGAACGGGTTCGTGCAGGAGAACCGGTTGCCTGGCGCAGCAGCGGGTGTCGTTCATGGTGACGAGCTTGCGTGGCTGGGCACCATCGGTTTCGCTGACGTGGCTGCGCGGCGGCCGACTCGGCCAGAGACGCTGTACCGGATCGCATCGATCACGAAAACGTTCACGGGAACGGCGATCATGCAACTGCGCGATGCGGGCCGACTGGACCTGGATGATCCTGCGGTCGCATACCTTCCCGAGTTGCGTCGCGCCGTCAGCCCGTTCACGGGGATCGAGGCCGTGACTATCCGCCGGATGCTCGCGCACGAGTCAGGGCTCCCGGTCGAGCCGCCAGGAACGGACTGGTCCGTCCCGGTCTACCAGGGCGAAGCGGCGGTGACTCTCGCGCAGGCTGGCAGCATCGTCCTGAAGGTCCCGCCGAACATGCAGCACAAGTACTCCGACCTTGCCTACCAGCTGCTCGGCGAGGTCGTGACCAGAGTAAGCGGTACCGCATATCCCCGGTATGTGCGGGACGCGATCCTCAAGCCGCTCGGCATGTCAGCAACCGGCTTTGAGCCGCTCGCGGGCACGCTGGGTGTCCGTCGTTCGACTGGATACGACTGGCGAGCGTGCTCTGATGAGCTTGACCGGGCGCCAGCGATGTCACCGGTGTGGGCCGAAGGCGGCCTCTGGTCGTGCGTGGAGGATCTCGCCCGGTGGATCTCCTTCCAGCTGCGCGCCTACCAGGAGCCGCCGCCGGACTCGCCGGTCCTGGCGGCAGCCTCACTGCGCGAGATGCACAAACCCCGTTATCTGGCCGACGACGACTGGAGGAGGGCATGGGGCATCTCGTGGTGCGGGGATCGCCGCGATGACGTCATCTGGATCCAGCACTCCGGCGGCCTCCCAGGGTTCACCAGCACCGTGTGCTTCGATCCCAGGGAGCAGGTCGGAGCGATCGTCTTGGTGAACGGGACCAGTGGCTCCGCGGAACTAGCCTTCGACCTCGCGTCGATCGCCCAGCACCTGGCCCGCTCCGCGCCGCCAGCGATCGACGCGTTCGCGCCGACGCCGCCCGCGTACCGGCTGTTGCTCGGCATCTACGCTCGGCCCGGGCTGGGCGGCTGGGTGCTGCGCCTTGAGTGGCGGGACGGGAAGCTGGCCTTTGTCAGCACGGAGATGCCTGGCTGGTCCCTCGCGCTAGAGCCGACCAGCAATCCCGACATCTTTACCGCCCAGCCAGGATCCAACTTCTCGGGAGAGGAGGTGATCTTCCGGCGTCGCGCCGACGGCCGCGTGACCTCGGTGCTCCTCGTGGAGAGCACCTTCGTGCGACTGGATCAGCCGGCAGACATTGGCGATACCAATCTGTCCGTGCGCTTGGCCGACTAGACGCAACCGAGGCATGCGGGCCCGCTGACGGTCTGAGCTGACGTTCATGGCAATTACGCGGCCAGCTGCTGCAGCGCCGGGCGTCTTCGCAGGTCAGCGCTGTTTCCCCGCAGGTCTTAGAAACTGCCCCGAGCCGTGAGCCCACGTCGTGGCTCGGATCCCGCACCCTTGGCTCGCTCCACCGAGGATAAGCCGCTGCCCGCTCTTCATTTTTCGCGCCGGTCCGCGCGCGGGCGCCCTACGGTCGACGTGTCCATTCCCTCAGCACATTGACGGCAGCCACGGTGTCGGGGTGCTCCGAACCCAGGATCCGCGCCGAGTCGGCGGCGACCCGCTCGAGGATGGTGATCGCGTCGGCGGTGCGCCCGGCCTGCTCGTAAGAGAACGCCAGGATGCCCTCGGCGGTGAGGGTGGAGGGGTGCTCGGGACCAAGGATCCGCGCCATGTCGTCGGCGACCCGCTCCCCGAGGGAGATCGCGTCGGCGGTGCGCCGAGCCTGACAGTAGGTGGCGGCCAGGATGCCCTGGGCGGTCAGGGTGCGGGGGTGCTCGGGACCCAGGATCCGCGCCCGGTCGGCGGCGACTCGCTCCTCGATGGTGATCGCGTAGGCGGTGCGCCTGGCCTGCTCGTAAGAGAGCGTTAGGATGCCCTGGGCGGCGAGGGTGGAGGGGTGCTCGGGACCAAGGATCCGCGCCATGTCGTCGGCGACCAGCTCCCCGAGGGTGATCGCGTCGGCGGTGCGCCCGGCCTCCTGGTAGGAGGAGGCCAGGTTCGCCTGGGCGGTCAGGGTGTCGGGGTGCTCGGGACCAAGGATCCGCGCCATGTCGTCGGCGACCAGCTCCCCGAGGGTGATCGCGTGGGCGGTGCGCCCGGCCTGCCAGTAGGAGGAGGCCAGGTTCGCCTGGGCGGTCAGGGTGTCGGGGTGCACGGGACCCAGGATCCGCACCGAGTCGGCGGCGACCTGCTGCCAGTGGGCGATGGCCTCGGTGTGCAGGCCCGCGTCCAGCATGCTGTTGCCGGCCCGGTAGAGCACGGGGTGCCCGTCGGGGTGCCACAGGGCGTCGCCGGAGCAGGCGGCGAGGGCGGTGGTGCTGGCGCGCAGAGAATCAGCCAGCGCCGGGTCGGTGTAGTCCGGGTCGGGCCAGACAGCCAGCAGGGCATCGGCCGCGGCCTGCGCGATCGCGGGCACCTGGCCTGCCGGGGCGGTCTCGCGAGCGGCGCGGGCGGTAAGGGCGTGCACGCGCACGGCGCGGGACTCGGCATCCTCGTCGAAGGTGGCCAGGCCGTAGCGGTGCAGCAGCACGAGCGCCTCACGGGCCTGGGCGGACGTGACAGCTTCCGGCGCTGACCCCGGGGACGGTTCCGGGTCGGCTCGCCGGTCCGGTCCGGTCCGGTACTGGGCGAGGTAGGAGGTAACGGCCTCAGTGGTCCAGAGAGCTGCGGGGTGCCCGGCCGGGTCGAGCACTCCGGCGAGGCGGATCGCCGGGCAGGCCAGCCCGGCTGGCTCGCGGGCGTCGGCGGCGTCCAGGGCCAGCAGCAGCGTGGCCCCGACGGTGCGGCCGTACCCGTCGGCGTCCGCGCTGGCGGGCATCAGGTCATCCAGGCGGTCCCGGCCGCTGACGTACCGGTCCAGGTAGGTGGCGCAGCTGATCTGCTGGTCGATCAGGTACGCGGCGGCGTGGCACAGCGCGAGCGGCAGATGCCCCAGCTCCCCGGCCAGCTCCCCGGCCCGGCCATCCAGCAGCCGCGCCCCCGCGGTGGTCAGCCGGTCGGTCAGGTAGGCCTGGGACTCGGCCGGGGTATACACGTCGACATCGATCAAGACCTGGCCCGACCCGGCCAGGACCGCGTCATGGCGCCGGGTAGTCGCCAGCACCCACCCGGTGCCGGTATGGCTGGCCGGCCACCAACCGTTCAGTAAGCCCGGGTCGGCGATGTCGTCCAGGACGACGAGCCACGACCTCGACGTGGCCGCTGCCCAGGCCAGGAACTCCCGCGCATCAGCCTCCGCATCACCCCCGCCGGCGCCAGCGGCCTGGACTCGGGCCGCCGCCCGGGCGAACACCTCCACGACAGCCCCGGCCTGGGAGGCGTCGGTCCAGACCACCAGATCGGTGCCCGCGCCCAGCGCGTCGTGCGCGTACCGGGCGGCCAGCTGCGACTTGCCCACGCCCCCGCCACCGGACAGCACCTGGGTCAGCACCGCACCGCCACCCGATGACCGCGCCGCGTCGACCTGCTCACGCAGCGCGGACCGGCCCTGGAACGCCGAAGCCAGCGCCGGGATCTGCCCGACCTGAACCGGCCACGACACCCCGAGCGGCGGCGCCTGATGACAGTCCAGGTGATCGATCCGCTCCGCCGCCACCGAACCGCCCGTGGCGGCGATCATCCTGGCGGCGGATCTCCCCGGCTGGCCGGCCGGGTCCGGGGGAACGCTCACGGGCCCGCCTGGCCATCGGGCGCACCGGGGTTGGGGCGAGGAGCATTCATGGTGATCTCGCCGATGTGCTGCGCGGCCACGCTGCCGTGACCGGCGATGATCGCGACGCCGCCAGGACCCGCCGGCGCCGGATGGGCTGGAGGCGCTGGAGGCGCTGGCGGCGCTGGCGGCTTATAGACGGCGGCAGGTACGGAGCGAACAGCCCAGCCAGGGCGATCGCCGCACCGATCGGGGCGGCGAGCTTACCTGCCTGATCCAGGCCCGCCGCGGACAGGTACCCGGCCAGCCCGGCCACCGCCGCCACGGCGACCGCCCGCCCGGTCCAGACCCACGCGCGGATGCGATGCGGCATCCCGATCCCGCCCTTCCTTCCTGCCATACTGACGCCCCAAGCCTGCCCTCTGCCAGATCTACTCTGGGTTATCACACAAGCACCATCTGTGCTAGCCATTGGGGCATTCGCGCTATGCCCGGGAATCGTGTGCCTGCAGTCGAAGCAGGACCTCGCCGGGCCGGACTAGCAGGAGGACGTTTGCAGTCCCGGTCGGCCCGTGCACCTGGCCGGCACCAGCAAGCTCGGCGGTTAACCTCCGGGTTAACCTGGCGAGGCTCTGAGCACCGGTCATGGTAACTTCGCGGCCAACCGGCCGCAGTGCCGAAGTGCCGAGCGTTTTCGCTGGTCATGGCAATTTCCTCGCGGGGATGAAAACCGCTGGGGAGTCGACGAGTCCTCTGGATTTGAACCGCAGCTTCCGCCCGTGGTTCGCCGGGCGGCCCGAGTGGCGTAAGGATCGGCGAGCCCGTGGCCACCGCGGCGTCGCCATGAGTCGGTGGTGGCGGTGCTCAGGCGGTGTGCGGCCTGCCTGGGTCTGCGGGCTCGGCGCGGATGGTGTAGGGGTCGCGCGGGCTGGGGAGCCGGGTTACTGCCCGGGCGAGTGCCGCGTCGACCTCGGCGTCCCAGAGCGGCTGCTGCACCACGCCGAGAGCTTGCCGAGGGTACCGCCGACGCCCTTCCAGGACAGGCCCAGAGCGCCGGCCAGCGACGCGAGGACGGCCGTCAGCTTGCCGGTCTCGGTGGCTGCGTAGGTGACCGCTGCCCACAGAGCCGCGCCCAGGCCGACCAGCAGGATCGCGATCACCCCGGCCCACTGCACGACGAACTGCGTGACTATTGCCGGTACGCCATAACGGTTTGTAACCGGCTTGGCTGACAGACTCCTGACGGGCACGGGCAGGGTGACCTCGATCACTCCGATGGGCGAGGATGAGGGTGAAGGAGGAATCGAGCATGGGCGAAGCGTGGCCAGCGCAGTCCGCGGCAGATGACGGTCCCGCACGCGGCGAGGCACCGCTGATCTTGCTTGCCGAGCCGCCGAGTGAGGTGGAGCGCGCGCTGGTGAAACGGTGGCTGCGCGATGGAGACGTGCGGCCTGCCGCGGTGCTGCCACTGGATGGCCCGGAATTGGCCCGGTCGCTGGCTGCGGCGCCGGCGGACACGGTCATCACCGCTGTTCGCGTCGCGTGGCTGCCACGCGAGCGGCGCGGCGAGCGGCGGGTCTACTGGTCGGACGTCCTATCGCAGGTCAACCCGCGCCGGCCGCCGGTGTTCTGGCAGACCCGCATAGCGCAGCGCGAGCCCGACCGGGCTCGGATAGTGGTGGCGGAGCCCGCCACCGTGGCAGCGCTCCGCGAGCGCTGGGGCGGCACCGGTTCGTTCGCGCATTTCGTGTCCCGGCAGGCCAGGCTTGCGCTGGACCGCTCCGAGCGGGGCCTGCTCGGGTACCGCTACAAGGTGCCCAAGGACGTCATCGAGGCGATCGAGGACAGCCCGGAATTCCGCGCCGAGGTCGCCACGCTCGCCGCCCGGCTTGAGCTGACCGAGCCGGAGGCGGCGGGACGCGCACGGGAGGCACTGGACGGCTTGGTTGCCTCCATGAGCCCAATCGCGGTCGACCTGCTTTCCGGCGCGCTGCGCCCACTGCACGCCCGCGCGTGGGACGTTCAGGCCGACACGGCCGGGCTTGACCGGCTGCGCGAGCTGAACCGCCGCCATGCCCTGGTCTTCCTTCCCAGCCACCGCTCGTACGCGGACCCGCTCCTGCTCGCCGATGTCCTCGCCGAGCATGACTTCCCCCGTAACCACGTGCTCAGCGGAGACAACCTCCGCCTATGGCCAATCGGCCCGCTGGCCAGGCGCGCCGGCATCGTATTCATCCGGCGCAGCATCGGCGACGATGAGGTCTACAAGCTGGCGCTCCGTGAGTATCTGGGCTATCTGCTCGCCAAGCGCTTCAACCTTGAGTGGTACATGGAGGGCGGCCGCTCGCGGACCGGCAAGCTACGCCCGCCGCGGTACGGCCTGCTGGCATACGTCGCCGGGGCTCTCGCGCGCGGCCGTGCCGACGATGCCTATCTGGTGCCGGTGGCGATCACCTACGATCAGCTCCGCGAGGTATCGGCAATGGCGGCCGAGCAAGGCGGGGTGGCGAAAAAAGCGGAAGGGCTTGGCTGGCTGGCGTCCTACGCGCGGGGACAGCTCACCCGGGTCGGCACGGTGCACGTGCGGTTCGCGGAGCCGCTTTCGCTGCGGGAGGCCCTGGAGCCCGGCGGTGACGAGAGTCCGGACGCGTGGCGGCTCGCGCTGCAGAAGGTAGCGTTCGAGGTGGCTGTCCGGGTCAACCGGGTCACCCCGGTGACGGCAACAGCGCTGGTTACGCTCGCGCTACTGGGCGTTCGCGACCGCGCGCTGACCCTAGGCCAGGTACGCGGGGTGCTCGAGCCGCTGAGAGCCTACCTAGCCGAGCGGGAGCTGCCGCACTCGGGTGATGTGCTGCGGACCAATACCGGGGTGCGCGGCGTGCTCGCCGCGCTGGCTCAGCAGAATGTGGTCAAGGTCTACACCGGTGGGGAGGAGCCGGTTTACGCCATCGAACGGGGCCAGCACCTGGTGGCAGCGTTCTACCGCAACAGCGCTATTCACCATTTCGTCGATCGCGCGGTGGCCGAGCTGGTTATGCTCAGCGAGCCCGCTGACCGCTGGGACGAGGCTATGCGGCTGCGTGACCAGCTGAAGTTCGAGTTCTTCTTCCCGGACAAGGCGTCATATCGTGCGGAGCTCAGCGCCGAACTTGAGCGGCTGGATCCCGGCTGGGAGACGGTGGTCGACGGGCGCGCCGTGCTGGAGCGTTCGGAACTCCTAGTGGCAAACCGTGTGCTGCGGTCGTTCCTCGACGCGCAGCTTGTCGTCGCTGAGCGGCTTGCCGCGCACCTCCCTCGCGATCCAATCGCGGAAAAGGAATTCCTCGACGAGTGTGGCGGTGTCGGGCAGCAGATGCTGCTGCAGGGGCACCTGCACGGGCCGGAGTCACTGTCGCGGGAGCTGTTCTCCAGCGCCATGAAGCTCGCCGCGAACCTGGACTTGATCGATCCGGGCAGGGAGGAGCTGGCTCGGAGCAGGCAGGCCTTCGCCGCGCGGCTGCGCGGCGTCGTGGCACGGCTGATCATGATTGACGAGATCGATGCAGTGTGCCGACGGGAGGCGGTCGGTGTCGCACCCTAAGCCGCCCACTGGGCAGATGTGGTCAGCAGAGCAGCTGATCGCAGACGCCGGGGCCGGGCCGGAGGGCCCGCGCGTGGGGGCATTCTTCGACTTCGACGGCACCCTGATCAACGGGTACTCACTGTCGGCGTTCGCCCGTCATCATCTGAGGTCGCTGCAGATAGCTCCGGCGGACCTGGGGGGAATGCTCCTCACCGGCCTTCGCGGCGTCACCACCGAGGAGGACTTCGAGCGGTTCACGGTGCTCGGCATGCGCGCCTGGGCTGGGCGCAGCGAGGACGAGCTCGCCGAACTCGGGGAGCGGCTGTTCGTGCAGGCCATCTCCGGCTCGCTGTACCCGGAAGCATGGCGGCTGGTCGAGGCCCACCGAACGGCCGGGCACACCGTCGTGCTGGCTTCCTCGGCCACCCGTTTCCAGGTGGAGCCCGCGGCCAGGGCTATGGGCGTGGAGTACATCCTGGTTTCGCCGGTGGAAATGGAGAACGGCATCTGCACCGGCCGCCCCGGCGGCCCGCTGCTCTGGCGAGCAGGCAAGGCCGCGGCGGTCCGCGCGTTCGCTGATGAGCACGACATCGACCTGGCAGAGAGCTACGCCTACTCCAATGGCGACGAGGACGTGCCGTTCCTGCGGACCTCCGGGCGGGCGAGGGCACTCAATCCTGGCCGTGATCTGGAAGCGGCGGCGCGGCATTACGGGTGGCCGGTAGCCCGGTTCAGCTCCCGCGGGCGGCCCGGGGTGCGGGACATCGCCCGCACGGTGGCTGGGCTGGCCGGCATGTTCGGCGGATTCACCACGGGCGCGGCGCTTGGGGCGGTGACGGGATCCCGGCGTGAAGCTGTCGACCTCGGCACCACCCTGGCAGGCGAGCTCGGGAGTGTACTGGCCGGCGTGCGGCTGGACGTCCGCGGCGCCGAGCACCTCGCCACCAGGCCAGCCGTCTTCCTTTTTAACCACCAGAGCCAGCTGGACGTGCTCATCCTGGCCAAGCTGCTGCGTGGCGGGTTCACCGGCGTGGCGAAGAAGGAGCTGGCCAACAGCCCCGGATTCGGGCTGATGTTCCGGCTCGCCGACGTAGCGTTCGTCGATCGCCACGACACCGCCCAGGCGCGCAAGGCGCTCGAACCGGCGGTGCAGAAGCTGCGCGACGGAATCTCGCTGGCCATCGCGCCGGAGGGCACCAGGTCGGCGACTCCGGCGCTCGGGCCGTTCAAGAAGGGCGCTTTCCACGTCGCGATGCAGGCGGGAGTGCCGATCGTGCCGATCGTCATCCGCAACGCCGGTGAGCTGATGTGGCGCGGAGCAACGACGATCCGCGCGGGCACGGTGCAGATCGCGGTCCTTCCCCCGGTCCCCACAGCCGGCTGGGTGGCCGACGAGCTCGACACCCATGTCCGCCAGGTTCGCGGGCAGTACCTGACGACGCTCGCCAATTGGCCAGGCACCGGTTCCGGGCGGGTGAAGGCTACGGCGGTGACCCGCCCGGGCCCGCCCCCGGCGGTGCCGCTGGACTGGGGCGCCTCCGCCCAGATGAACCCGCTCGAAACGGCCATGTGGCGCGCTGAAGCGGCCGATCCTCGCCTGCGCGTTAACGTCAGCCTGCTTGAGCTGCTCGACCCTGCCCCTGACTGGGACCGGCTGCTTGCCGCACACGAGTGGGCTTCCCGCATGGTGCCGCGGATGCGACAGCGGGTGGTCGAGCCGGCGTTCTCGCTCGGGACACCGACCTGGGCAACAGTCAGCGACCTGGACCTGTCTCAGCACGTCCAACGGGTCCAGCTGCCCGCCCCCGGCTCACTGCGCCAACTGCTCGACGTTGTGCAGGAGTTCGCCGCCGCACCCTTCGACCGCGACCGGCCGTTGTGGCGAGCCCTGCTGGTGGAGGGCCTGGCCGACGGCCGGGCCGGGTACGCCGTCAAGAGCCATCACAGCGTCACCGACGGGCTCGGAGCGGTTCAGCTGATGATGCGGCTGCACAGCCGTACTGCCGCGCATGACCCACACCGGCCCGAACCACTGGTCCCAGCGGCGGCCGAGGCATCCCGCGCAGGGCTGCTCGCCGGGCAGATCGTCGGCGCGGTCCGGTCCGCACCCACGACTGCGCTGCGCCAGGGTATAGGGATCGTAGGCGCGCTGCCCCGGCCCTGGGAGGTTGCCTCGCGGACGGCCGGGCGGGTGGCTGACGCCGCCCGCTGGGCAGGCCAAGCCGCCGCCGCCCCGGCAGGCTCGCCGCTGCTTGCCCGGCGTGGCGGCAGCTGGCGCTTCGACGTCATCGACGTGCCGCTGGCTGACCTCAGGGCCGGAGCGAGGGCGGCCGGCGGCTCCCTCAACGACGGGCTGCTGGCCGCGGTGATCGGCGGGTTCCGCCGGTACCACGAGGGGCAAGGCGCCCCGGTCGACCGGCTCACCGTGGGGTTCCCGATCAGCCTGCGCACCCAGGATGACCCGCAGGGCGGGAACCGCTTCACTGGCGCCAGGTTCGCCGCGACCATGGCCGAGCGCGACCCGGCCGCCAGGATCGCTGCCGTGAGGCAGTTCGTGCTGAACGCCCGCGCGGCCAGTGCCGCCACGGCCGGCGCGGTGCCAGTGGCGCTGGCCCCGGCGCTCGGCTGGCTGCCGGCCCCGGTCATCGCCATGGTGTCGGGTCGGCTGACCAGCACAAATGATGTCCAGGTTTCCAGCATCCCGGGGGTGCCTTACCCGGTGTATATCGCCGGTTCGCGGATCACGCACATGTACCCGTTCGGCCCGCTGCCCGGCTGTGCCGCGATGATCACCCTTATCTCGCACGCCGGGGAGTGCTGCATCGGCGTCAACACCGATACGTCCGCGATTGCCGATCCCGGCCGGCTCGCCGATGACCTCCGGGCAGGACTGGACGAGGTGGTAGCGCTCCGAGGCTGAGGTCCGCCGGGCACAACGGACTGACGCGCGAGGCGGCAACCGTTTCGGGATCATGGTTCTAAGCCACAGCGCCACAACGTGGCCAGCCCGGCGCGTCCGGCTTTGCTGCCCGTTGGGCTCCCCACTGCCATGATCACGATATCAATATGGGTTTGACCTGCGCCCCGACCGCGACTCGAACGCGGGACCTACTGCTTAGGAGGCTGCGACTACCGCGTCTCCGTCCAGGTCAAACACAGGGTCACCGGGGCTATCAATGGTCCGTCAGTGACTGCTAAGTCGCGTGGTTTGCCGCTCGATCAGGCACGTGACGGGAACGTTCAGGGCTGTGGAGGCCGCCGTTGCGGCCTTGGCCCTGCCCAGACTGGTAAGGTGCCCGGCTTTCAGGCGCGGGCTTCAAGAATGAGGTTCAGCGGCGTCACTGCCGCCCGGCGAACCGGCTGTACCGGCCCTTTCGAGTCAATCGGAGCGGGAGGAACGGGCTCCCAGCTCGCGCAGCCAGGAGATGACGTTCTCCTGCCTGGTACTCAGCCCGCTGGCGGCGTCAAGCGGTGTGCCGTGCGCGTAGTCCGGCTCCCAGTTGAGATCCGCGCCGCGCGGCAGCAGATACTCCGCGGCGCGGCGCTGGCCGCCGGTGCAGGCATGCCAGAACGCTTGCGACACCTCCTCCGCTGGCGGGTCGCTTTCCAGCAGCGCCGCGAGACGGCCAAGCATGCCCAACGCGGCTGCATGCCAGGCCTTGTCAACCCTGGCGCCACGCGCCACCAGCAAACGGGCGACATGCCAGCAGCCGTAGCCAACGGCGTTATCGAGCGGAGTGCCGATCGAGCCATCAGGCGTCTCGATATCCGCTCCTCCCTCGATCAGGGCTTCGGCCACGTCGACGTCGTCGCTGCTGGCCGCATAATGCAACGGCGTCTCATCACCCGGACCGGTCTGTGAACCTCGACTGCTCGTCAGGGCGTTGGGATCGGCGCCAGCGTCGATCAGGAGCCGGACGATCTCTGGGCCATTGGGGAAGTAGCCAGGCCAGTCAGTGACCATATGCAATGGCGTCGCGGCGCCGCCGTCCTTACCAACGAATCTGACCGACGCCAGCGCGGGATCATTACCCAGCAATCTCTGGATCGCCGCGACATCACCTGCACGAACCGCCAATAGCAGGTCGACCGCGACCTGGTCGTCGCTAGGGATCCACTTGCCGGTGTCCTGCTCACTCATCGTGGCCCATCATGCCAGCCGCCGGACAGTCTCGACGGTCCGATGCAAGTAGCTCGACGGTCCGATGCAAGTAGATAGCGCACAGTTGCGGAGTTCTCGGCCTGCTGGCAGCCGGGCCGCAGACGGCCTACGAGCTCGCCAGGCAGGTCGCACGGGGGCTGCGGTTCGTGGTCACCCGCTGGCCCGATGACCTGCGCCCCGCAGCCGACGCCGACGCCAGGGCACTGGACCTGTTCCGGGCCGCCCTCCACACCCCACGAGGACAACAAAGACCACCGCCGCGATGACCACGCCGCGACGGCAACCCTCCGCAATACGGAACTGCGCCCCGACCGAGGTCGGTCTCCAGGGCCAGGCGGTGCGGCCGGTCGTGCTCCACCACCGTCCACGTGCCTGAGCCCTCGATCCCCGCGATCCTCACGTACTCGGTGATCTGGTCACCCAGCTGGGCCGGGTGGTCGACGTCCCCTTCCACGCTGCGCGTGGCGGGGTGCCACTCAGTCCAGAACCGGGCCGTGGTGACGATGTCGAACACCGCCTCGAGCGGACGGTCCGTGACGAAGTAGTGGCTCACCCGAGGCATGGCTGCTCCTCCCTTGTGCGCTGGCCGTCGCGGCGTCGGCATGCTGATCGTCCGGGGACGCAGGGCGCAGACGGCCGGGTCAGTCCCGCAGGACTGCCTCGGTCTGGGCGGTGTCCTCGGTGCCGCGGTACCGGGCGATCTTGCCGTCCCGGAACTGGAAGAGGTGATGCAGGTCCATGGCGAGGGATCTGCCTGTGCTGCGCGATCTGGCCCGGCACCGGACCACGGTGAGGACTTCGGTGTCGTTGGCGGCGAAGGAGACGGGCGTGAACTCCTCGATCTCCATGGCCGAGCCGAACGCCGTGAAGAACGCCGCGACGGCGTCCTTGCCGTGACGCACGCCGTACCACGGTGCAGCGGCCGAGGTGGTCTCCGCGGCCCAGTCGACATCGTCGGTCACGGCGTCGAGGATCGCGGCGACGTCGCCGTGGCCGAATGCCTCATAAACCTGCGCGATGGTCTTGATCTTGACGTCAGCGTTCATCGCGGAAACTCCCCTCCTGCCCGGACCCGCCGGGCACCTGACTGCCTTGCGGTCACGCCCCGCGATCTCGCCGCGCCCCGGCGCCAGGCCCGGTCACTTGCCGGATGCTGGCGCTATCCGTGCAGGCGCGCGTGCCCGGCCGGAGCGTGGTTGGCCTGGCGGCAACGCGGGCGGGCGCCGACGCACCGACAGGGACGGGGGATTAGTACTGGTCCGCTGAGGCGACCGCCTCAGCGACCGTGATCTCTGGCGGAGCCGGAGCGGCGCCGACCGACCCGATGAAGGCCTGCAGGTCGGGGTCTGAAAAGAACTGCTGGAACTGCGCGGCGGTCTCCCACTCATCAACGATCACGACGAAGCCGTCGCCAACCCCAAAACGATGGTGAATCCCGCCCGCCGAACGGGCCATGTCAGCGATCTTCGCGAACTCGCCGGCCCGATCAGTGAGAGCCTTGCGGAACGTCGCGGTGTCGCCTTGGAACTTCCCGATGACCAGCACGCTCATAGTCCTGGACCTCCTACCTCCGAGTTCTGCGGCCCGCAGCTTCCGGAAGGGATACGTCGCCGGGACCGGCCGCGGATCACCCGGCCATGGAGCGCTCTAGTCGAGTGCCAGCGCCGATGCCGCGGTCAGTACCCGGCCGACCTGGCCGGGGTCGCCGGTGACGTACAGGTCGAGGTCGGCGGCCGTGACCCGGTTGGCGACTAGGCGGCAGAACCCGACTGCGTCGGTGACGATGCCGATGGAGGCAGGATCGGGCGGGCTCTCGCCGATCGCGACATCCCAGGTGCCGCCACCCGGGCCAGTGAGCACCAAGTGCACGCTGACAGGTTCGCGCAGGCCTGTCCGGGCCACGGCGTGCGGTAGCAGCCGGGCTGCCAGCCCGGTCATCAGGCCCAGGGTTGATGGGTCAGGTACTGACGGGGGCAGCCCGGCCGCCCGGCGGATGTCGTTATCGTGTGTCCACAGCTCGAATGCCCGGACAATGAGCAGCGCGCCCAGCGGTAGCCGCATGCCGTGCACCGCGACCTCGGTGTCAAGGTCGCCGAAGCCGTGCACCAGGCTGAGTGTGCGGTCGGTCGCGTCACGCCACTCAGCGCGGGTCTGGGCAGCCGGGCGCCCGGCCTGGCGTGCTGCCGCAGGCTGGGTCGAGTCGATGTGGTCCGCCTCAGCCACCTGCGGGTCGCCGGACAGGCAGCGGTGCATGTCGTCCTCGACGCCGATCAGATGACCAACCAGGCACTGCACGTCCAGGTCACGCAGGACCGGCATCCGCCAGTCGTCGTCGCCAAGCGCGCACAGCAGCCCGTAGAAAGCGTCGGCCGCGCGGCTGAATGCATCGGCGGGCGAGATCTCGATGACCTCCGGGACGGAGCGACCGGCTGCCCGCGCCTGCCGGGAGGCCTCCAGGACACGTTCCCGCAAACCGGCAGGAAGCACTGTCGGTTCACGCCCCTCAGCTGTCATGACGTCTCCAGCAACTGCCGGTCCAGCACGGTTTCCAACTTGGCCAGCGCAAGCCTGAGCCTCGACTTGGCGGTCCCCTCCGGGATGCCAACCGCAAGCGCGACCTCACGGCAGGTCAGCCCCTCGAAATAGGCGAGCTCGACGACTCGGCGCTGAACATCGGGCAGCAGACGGACCGCAGCCCGCACCGCGCTCGCGGCCTCCGCAGCGGTCACCTCTTCGCAGGGAGACGGCTGCCGTTCCACGGGGGTCAGCCGGTGGTGCCGTTCCTGCCGCGCGATCCGGCGAAGCTCGCTGCGCACCACATCCACCGCCCGGTACCGGGCCAGCACCGTCAGGAACGTGCGCAGCGTCCCCGCAGCCGGGTCGTACCGACCGGGATGACTCCACAGCTCGACGAACACGTCCTGGACAACGTCTTGCGCGGCGGCGCCCTGCCCCAGAACACGCAGCGCGGCACCGTACACGGCCGGCGCAAGACAGTCGAAGACCTCAGCGAGAGCGTGATGGTCTCCGGCCGCCAGGCGCGCCGCCAGCAGCGCGTCCGTCCCCCCCACGACCCTGACGCTAGCGCGGGTCCCTGCCAGCGGGCAACGCTCCCGCACCGACCAACCCGGCACCGGACCGTCCAGGCATAGCTGGTCAAGTGTCGCCGACACCCTGCCTCCATGCCAAGGGATCCGCTAGGGGTACGTCACCGCACCCGCGACCGGATCAGGTTCCGCCCCGGCGCATGTCGTTCCTGCTCGGTGCGCAGCTCGGTGTCGAACCGGAGGTCCGGGGAGCGCGGTAGTGAACATGACGACGAACTGCCGAGCGCCCACCCGCTGCGCCTCCAGGCCTCGCCATCTGATCGGCACGAGCTGGCTTATGCGTTCCAGGTCGGGTCGTGTACCGCGTGCGGGACGCTCCGGCAGGCGGAGCGGATGGTCAGCGGGATCAGGAACCAGGTGCTGGCTCTGGCCGGTCTCAGACACGAGCTGACAAGCGTTTACGGAGTCGGCGTAGATGAGCTCCCGCAGGAGCTGCTCGGGGTGTGCGGCCTATGGCCCGCGAACGCGAGGACGTCGCACACATCGCTGACCGCACTGCCGACTGCCGGACGCACCGCCGGAGACCTGCACGACGGCCCGCCCAGGGCAGGCCGGGGAGCGTCAGTCGCGCCTGCTCGCTGCCGCCGGATCGGGGTGGCTTCGGGATCCGGCGACGTGGCGGAAATGAGGACGTGGGCCGACTGCGGGCCGCCCGAGGACCGGGAATGCGGCGGCATCGGGCGCAGAATGCCGGTGATCCGGCCGGGACCGCAGTGACGGACACAGTCGACGCGGCGTGGAGCGGCTGATGAGAAGAGGGGGTAGCTGGCGATGACCACGATCCTGGCCCCGGATGAGGGCAGGCTGTTCACGATCGGCGCCGACCAGGTGATGGTCAAGGGCGTCTCTGACGTCCTCGGCGCCGGATTCGCGCTGATCGACTACCGGGCCGCCCCGCACGTCCCAGGGCCGCCGCTGCACGTCCATGACGCCATCGACGAAGCGTGGTACCTGCTGGACGGCCACCTCGATGTCCGCATCGGCGATGTGCGCTGCACCGTCGGGGCGGGCAGCTTCCTGCTGGTCCCCCATGGCGCCCCGCACACCTTCGTCAACGCCGGCGATGACTGGGCCCGGTGGATCGGAGTGCTGTCCCCCGGCTCAGCCCTGGGCATGCTCGAAGCCCTTGGCCGCCTCATCCCGCACGACGGCCCGCCAGAGGAGGCCGCTATTCTGCAGATGTTCACCCGCTACGGCACCACCATCCAGGGACCACCCCTGACCTGACCCCGGCGCCCGGTGCCGTGTCTTGCGCGTCGAGAGACCGCCGGCGGCATGCTGCTAGACCTGCGGTGACCTGGCCTTTTGCCGCCGGTACTGGCGCGCGCTGCGCCTGGCGGCCAGGCGCATCATGAACGGCGGCGGTTCGAGCCCGAGGGCGCTCAGCATGCCGCCGACATCCTCCTGGTGCCAGACCTCGGCGAACCTGCCGTCGCGGACGCGGAAGATCTCCTGGCCGGTCATGGTCACGGGCCGGCCGGTCGGCGGCAGGCCGAAGAGCTCGAAGGGTCCCGTGTTGGTCGCGGTCATGGTCCAGCGGCCGATCACGTACTCACCATCGGAGATCACCACGTCTGCCTCGAAGGCAGCGTCGGGAAAGGCCCTGCGGATCATCTTCGCCGTCCAGACTTCGCCCGCTCTGCCGGGCGGCTGGCCCGGCGGGGGGTTGTGGTCAATGAGGTCCGAACATGGCCTGGCCGCCGCCCGGCCCGAATACACCGGCCGGCGCCCGCGCACCGTGTACTCCATCACGCCGCAGGGCCGGCGGGCGCTCCGGCGCTGGGTTGCCGAGCCAGGAGCCGGACCGGTGCTGGAATACGAAGCCCTGCTCAAAGTCGCCTTCGCCGGCTACGGCACGAAGGCCGACCTGCTCGGCCACCTCGCTGCCATCGGCGGGCACGCCGCCGCTCACCTGGCCACCGGCCGCACCCGGGCCGATGAGTACGCGAACGCGCTCGTGCCCCTGCCCGAGCACCTCGCGGTCAGCGCCCTGATGTGGAACTTCTTGTGGCAGTTCTACTCCGCCGTCGAGGACTGGGCCGCCTGGGCAGCCGCGGAGGTCACCCGCTGGCCCGATGACCTGCGCCCCCCAGCCGACGCCGACGCCAGGGCACTGGACCTGTTCCGGGCCGCCCTCCACACCCCACGAGGACAACAAAGACCACCGCCGCGATGACCGCGCCGCCACGCCGCGACGGCAACCCTCCGCAATACGGAACCGGCGGGCGGGTCAGGCGACGCGCGAATCAGCCGCAGCAGGGTGGAGCGGCTGACCCCGGCAGCCAGCCGGGGCGTCAGCCGGGACCCTGCCCGTCCGCCCAGCGCCAGCGCGACCGGCCGCAGCATCGTGCCCAGGCCAGTGGTTCGCCGGCCATGGCGGGTGGCCTGGCCCGCTACCTGCTCGGCGAAGGTCCGCCGACCGCACGAGCCGCTGCCACAGAAGAACCGGCGGACCAGCAGGTGCGACATGCCCGCCTGGCCAGCGGACCCCGTATCGGCCAGCCGCCGCTAGAGCCAGTTTCTCGTGGCCGTCGTCACGAGCCGAAAACGCATCCGCGGACAGGCCTGGAATTCCAGCTGCCAAGCGCGTCCCGGAAGGGGAGGTCGCGCATGGCCTAGAACGGTCACAAGGAAACCAAGCCGAAACCTGCTCCCCACGTTTCAGTGATCAGCAACCACACTTGGATATCGGTCTTTAGGGACCGGTCCCACCCCGCCAATCTTCCGCTTTTCGGGCGGCGCAGTCGCCCAGTCCGGGAAGACGTTCCAGCATGGCTTCTGGCATACTTTCCAGCATGGTGGGTGAGTCTGAGGAGGTTCGGGAGAGCCGCTTGCGCAGGCGAGCGGCTACATCGATCACTGAGCGCTTCCCGACGAACGCGTCTAGCTGTCTTTCGTCCGCAGCGCCGTTATCTCCTAGCGGGCCGATGCCATGCGCACGATAATCGCGGTTCCGGTTCTTCTGCGCTGGTATCTGGTGCTCAAGAATCGTGTCATTCTGAAATCGTTGTCGGGCAAAGTCAGGAAGATCGCTTTGTCTGCCGAGCGGTTGCGTGGTCGCTCGGATGACGACCTCGCAGACGATTGCCAGAGCCTCAAGGATCAGGTCGAACGTGGAGCCACACCTGAGCAACTCGAGTTGGACCTGTTCGCGTTGATCTGCGAGCAGGCCGATAGAAGGCTCGGCATGCGTCCCTACGACGTTCAGCTCCTTGCAGCTCTCATGCTCCGCAGGGGCAAAGTCATCCAGATGGAGACTGGCGAGGGGAAGACGCTTGTGGCCCCATTCCACGCGATCATGGAGGCCGTCTTCCACCGTCAGGTAACTATCGTTGCGCCAAACGATTATCTGTCCTTTCGCGATGCCCAATGGATGAGACCCCTTTACGATGCGTTCGGGATCTCCGTGTCCGCCATCCAGCCCGACGACAGCAACGAGGACAAACAGGAGGGATATAGGTCGGATGTCGTGTACGTATCGACGGCGTCCCTTGTATTCGACTGGCTGAGAACACAACACTCTCTCACGGCCTGGTCATCTTTGCCGATATCTCGGGAGACTGTCATCATCGACGAAATAGACGCCGTGCTCCTTGATCAGGCAGTCTCGTCGTACTCTCTTGCTAATCCCATAGACTTCCGGCCGGATACCTTCGCCGTCGCCGAACAGTTCGTCCAGCATTTCTCGGTCGTGACGGATTTCGAGGCGAAACCTAAGATGCGCACGGTGGAATTCACGGACGCCGGGTTCGCGAAATCGGACGAGCTCAGCGCCAGCGCGGGCCTGTCACCCGCGGACGGGTTGTTCTACATCAGGGCCGCTCTCGCAGCCCATCACCTCTACCAGAGAGACCGCGACTACATTGTGGAGTCAGGCGAAGCGGTGCCTCTGGATGATCAGTCTGGTCGACCGCTGCATGGAAGCAAGTTCGAGTTCGGGGTACAGCAGGCGATTGACCAGAAGGAGGGGATTTCGCTTAGCCTACCTAATACGAGCCTAAACCAGATCACGCTCCAGAGCTTTTTCTCAAGTTTTCGGATGCTATCCGGTATGTCCGGGTCCGCCATCCAGAACGCGCTGGAGTTCAAGTACATCTACGGGCTCGATGTCATCCCGATTCCCCCAAATCGGCGATGTATCCGAGTCGACGGGGTTGACGTCTTCTACATAACCAAGGCCGCTCAACTCGGTGCTGTCGTGAACCATGTCGAGGCGATGGTGGAGTCGGGCCGACCTGTCTTGGTTGGCACGACGAACATCCAAGACGCCGAGGCGGTCGGCGAGTTGTGCACCCAACAAGGGGTCGACAACCGCGTTCTGAGCGCAAAGAACTACTTCGCGGAAGCGGTCGTCATCGCGGAGGCGGGCCAGGCGAGGCGTGTGACCATCGCGGCGCGGATGGCTGGCCGAGGAGTTGACATCCGACTCGACGAACCCGCCCGACTCGCCGGCGGGCTGCATGTCATTGGGGTCGGACGGAGTGAAGCCCGAAGGTTGGACGAGCAGTTGATCGGACGATCGGGCCGCCAGGGTGACCCGGGCTCGTCCATCTTCATTCTCTCGCTAGAGGACGACCTGCTCGCCAGCCTCGGTGGAGATGCGACCAGAAAGCTCACGAGCAGATGGAATCTGGAGGAAGCGGCAGAGATCAGGAGCCGTGTAGTCACCCGCGCTATCAGACGCGCGCAGCGGCAGCTGGTCCTGCACAGGTTCGCACAGCGCCAGGCGGCACTCCAGTTCGACCGGTACCTGAACGCGAGCCGCGAGACTGTCTTTCGTCGGCGCGCGACTCTCCTAGAGATGGAGTCCTACGACCAGGAGATCGAGAACCTCATTGTCCGCTACCTGGATCGACTGGGACACGTAGAGCCTGAAGATCTCAACGACCAGCTGGCAGACATCGGCCGCCTGCTCTCCTTGCATGTGCCGTTGGGAGTGCATGCGGCCGGGGAACGCGGCGCATGGAAGGAAGAACTGTCCAAGACCATTCGGCATACCTACGTGGAGCGGCGCACCCGGGCGGAACCCTATGCTGTGGCGCGCGAACACCTGGTCTTCCTGCGCAGCATCGACTTCAGCTGGTCGCTCTTCCTCGACAAGACAACGCTGGACTTCGACAGCTTGCTGGCCGTTTTCGGCGGCCGCTCCAGAATCGAACTCCAGCAGGAGCTGCACCGACACTTCCTCGGAGCCGCCGACCGACTCCATGCCGAGATCGACGAGACGACACTACGGTTCCTCCTGCGCCTCGACAATCCGGTCGCCCTGCAAGACATTAAGTTCTGGCGCGGACTGGGGCTGGTCTACGGAGGACCCAGTGACATCGACCCGGAAGATGGACTGGGCCCACCTCCGGATTACCTGATGACGCCCGCATTTCCTGGCGAGGAGCCCTCAGGAACGCCGCCACCACAACCCGCCCGCCCGCTAGGTCGTCGGCGGCAAGGCCGTTCCGAGCTGATAAACGCATACACGGCGTATATGAAGGAGGGAGGCATCAGTCAGCGTCGGCTGCGTGTGCTGGCGGAGGTCGTTGACGAGTTCCTTAGTGCCGACGACAACGACTCCCGCGTCTTCACAGTGCCACTGATTGCGCTGGACGAGCATCTGGCGGAACTAAAGGCCAGAGGGCACGCACCGCTGAGCCGACACGGCAGACGGCGGATTATCCTCCAGTTCCTCAAGTACCTGAGCAGGGAGGGCATGCTCGCTCCGCAAGCGAGGGTGTCACCGGGGCGTCTGGCTCTCGACCATGCGATAGGCGCCATCAGGACATTGATGCGCCCTTCGATGGTGCTGCAGGTGACGTGGGTCGTGGTTGTCTTCGTTGCATACCGGTGGCTTTCGGGACTTTCCGTACCCGGCGTGCCGTCAGTACTCCCGGACGGTGAGCCGGTCGTCAGTTTCCCATCCCCAACCTTGGCCTATCAGCTGATTGATCAGCTTGTGCTTGCCGGAGCAGTCCAAGCGGTGACATTGGGGATGATCGGCGCAGTCCCATTAATATCCACAGAACTGCTGCTGGCTCGATTCGGCCGGCAGAGCGAGTCGCCGGCGCTCTATGTCCCGCTGGCTCTTGTCCTGTCGGTCGTGGCAGGGCCGTGGCTGCTCGCCGTCACACGGACCGGGGAGGGGTTGGACTGGCCGGCGCTCGCAGTGGCGGTCTCTTCCCTGTTCGTGGTGAGCTGCATCGTGACGCTGCTCATCTGGACAGTGCGGTATGTCGATTTCATCACAGGGCTGGAGCTCGTCCTGTTTGGAAACGCACTCGTCGTGGCGTGGCAGTTGTGGGAGCAACAGTTGGAGCGACCGGGTCGGCTGGTGGCAGCCGGACTCCTTCTGGGCGGGTTCATGCTGACCATGCTGCGTATCAAGATGGCACGAGTCTCAGTGGAGCTCCTTCACACGGGAAAGTTCGATCTGAAGACCGGGCGCCTGACCAATGTCGCGACAAAGGCGCAGATCAGCCTGCTCCCTGGCAGCTATCATCTCCTCGCCGCTTTCTTGCTGGTCCTGGTCCTGGGACAGTCGGTGCGAGGCCTCAAAGTATCAGTCTTGGCCGATGTGTCACATACCGGCGCAGTGCGTTCGGGCCTGCTAGGAGTGCTTGGGTTCCTCTGTCTGGCGCTGTGGTTGAGCTTCAAGAGATCGAACCATCAGTTGTCGCGGACGAATATTGCGGCCTTCCTCCGTGGCCGAGATCTCTTCGTCGCGAGGGCGGCAGGATGGGACGGGGCGGTCACAGAGCTCAGGCGAACGGTCAGGCGGAGATTGGTTATTGATGCCGCCATGGAGGCCGTCATCATCCTCGTGATCTGGCTGGGGATCGCTTCAGTCAGCTCGGGACTGCCCTGGCAGCACTCCCTGTACCTCCTGATGCTTACGCTCTTTGTAATCCAGATGCTGGTCCTGCTTGGGCAGCGTGTGGGAGGCAGCCTCCGAGAATCGTCCACAATCGGGGTCCTGGCAATCCAGGCCGTTGATGAGGATGAAGGTTCCTGGCTGAGGCGACGGTGGCGCGCGCTCATGGCCAGGTACGGCTTGTTGGGCCTTGTGGGGGTCATCTTGGGGATCATCGCGGCTATCAGGGGTTTTTGACACGGGTAATTGTGGGCCTAATGAAACCGGGATGAAGACCTCCTGGCTTGTGGGCGCAACGCGCGGCGGGGGAAGATGATCCGGGGTCTGACGGGCAAATGACGTGGGCACCGGACCATGCGCATAATTGACACCGGACCGATCTTCTCGCGGGTCGGTCCGAAGGCGGGGTGGACCGATGAAGATGAACTACAGGCTTAACCATTCGAGAAACTGAGCCCGCGCCTCGCCAACATCTCTCGCCTAATATTTTCAATGGATGATCCCAGGTGCGTGAACGGACGCAGCCACGGCTGCCAAGTATGCACCTTCGACACGGTCTCAAAATGCGTCACGCCAGGCTTGTTGTTGACTGAGCCAGAACACACATCGAGTTCCTCGTCTCCGATCCTGACTCGCAGCCAGGCATGGCCCGAGACTCCTTCAGGCGATAGCACGCCATCAACCACCGTGCCAAGAAACGTGCAACGCAAGGCAAACACTGGCCTTGCTTCGATCCCCAGTTGGTCATAGATGTGTTTCAGCGCAAGCGCCTGCTGCTCGCAGTACCCCATACCTCGTTCGAAGGCCCTGGAAGGTGTATCCCAGGTATTGAGCCGAGAATAGGTGAATTTTCTGGCAGCGAGGTTCTGCGCATACGCTACCAGGTCCCAGCCGTGCAACTCCGTTCGTTTGCATGCTTCTACTGCGTCATCGATCGTGGTGATCCCGTCCACCGACACACGGCTTGGCTTGGGAAGACGACGCAACAGTGGGATGGTAAGCAGGTAGATGGCGACAGCCGCAGCCACGCCCAGGCCGGTGCAGGCCAGCACTAGTTTCCTGACCATGCTCGTCCTCCTTTGCTCTGGCGAGCATCTGAGCACTCCTGCTTCGTTCTGCGCGACCCGGCGTGCCTGCCAGCGACTTCCGTGCTGTGCTCATCCAGCGCGGGCTGCTGCCAGCATGGTACTGCTCGCGTTGCTGCTCGCTGTTCATGACGAAGGTCCCCACCGTCATGACGACGGTCCCCACCCGGCTGGGCCTGCGGGCCCTGGCGGCACCGGTGGGGATGGGTGCATCGTTTTGCCATGAGCGCTCTACGTGAAACCAGCCGACGGCTGGCTCGGCCTCAGCGGATTCCCTGGGGCGCCACCGCCGAGGAAAGGGCGATGGCGCTGCCGGGAGACGATCTAGTGCCAGCTCCGATGGTGCAGGCCACCCACGCCGTGACAATCAACGCACCGCCGCAGCGGGTCTGGCCATGGCTGGTGCAGACTGGCCAGGGGCGTGCCGGCTTCTACTCGGACTCGCGGTTCTGGGACCGGTCGGTGGACTGGTATTACCGCCGCCTTTCCCGTAAGCAGCCAGGGAAGGAGGCGGTCGGCTATCATTTCGCCGCCTCGGACCGGATCGTCTCGGCCTGGCAGAATCCGCACGTGGGGGACATCATCGCAGATGGGCCGCCTGGGACAGCCTATTACGTTGTGCGGCAGGCCGAACCAGACAAGTCATGGGTCCTGTTCACCGACACGCATCTGCGTTATCTGGTTCCGGCCCGCCTTCGTGACAGCTCCCGGCTTGGCATCTTCGGCGAGGTCAGCCACAGCTGCCTGCTGACCGAGCCGGAACCAGGGACGACACGAGTGGTTCGCCGCATGCGGCTGAGGTGCGGGCCCTGGCTGTTCCGGGTGTACGTCGTTCCGATCGTCCTGGTCTGGGGCGAGAAGATCACGGCCCGGAACTTTCTGCGCGGGGTGAAGCGGCGGGCCGAGTCAGGCCATGCCGTGCCGTCTGGCTAGGGGTGCTGGATCGCAGCCATGCGCCAGGAAACGATCTCACTGCTGTCCAGGCCGCCAAGCCGGACCGGCATTACTCCGTGCTGGGCCTTCTTCCGCGAGTCAATTCGTTTGGCTGGGGTCGTCCCCGTCTTTAAGGCTGATCAGGGTCTTTAAGGCTGATCAGGGGCAGGTCGGTCCGGCGGAAGTCGTCCCCGACGCAGAGCAGTTGTTCGCCGGCGATGGAAGCGGTCGCGTACGTGCAGCAGTCGCCGAAATTCAAGGCAGCCGGATGCCTGCCCTTGCCGAAGCGTGAGTAAGCGTCGAGCGCCGCAGCGGCATGTTCCGCCTCGAACGCCAAGGTCTGGATGGCGTTCTCTTGCAGGAAACGCGCCAATACTGTCTTCCCCCGCGGCCCGAGCCGCGCCATCAGCACGATTCCCGTCTCCAGCTGGGTCGGCGCGCCGATCCGGGTCCCCGGCGAGGCGGCGAGTTCATGGACGATGCACTCGTGGCCTGGTTCTCTGCCGATAACCGCGAGTACGGCGGACGAGTCGATGATCATGCGCCGTCTTCACCGAAACCGAGGATCTGTTCGCGTTCGGCCTTGGACAGCGGCTTGCCGAGCTGATCCGGCGGGATCAGCGGCCAGATCTCTTCCTCCAGAAACCGGGTGATGCGTTCCTCCCGCTGCCTAACAGTCGGACGGGACAACGACTCGAGCACTTGGCGCAGGGCGTACCGGACTGCTCCCGTCTTGGTCTTGCCTGTCAGCGCGGCGACCTCGGCCGCCAAACGTTCGGTCTCCGGATCCTTGATGTTAAGCGCCATGGCATTATGGTACCTCCGGAGGTGCAAAGGTACCAGCGTAGGTAGGGCCCATTGGCGTGTTCTCATCAATCCGGACGAGCCCGGACAGGCTGGCGCGTTCCATCGAGGCGGCGACCTGTCTGAGGCAAGCGGCGAACCGTATGATCCGGCCGCGGCATTCTGTATGACATCGAGCATGCCGTGCAGGCAGACGAGATCCCGATGCTGCCCGTGCTGCTGGACGGGATCGAGCTGTCCGGGCGGTGGTCACCGCAGACGCATTATGCCCAGCGCGAGCACGCCCGCTACCTGGTGGCCCAGCGCGGCGCGCATTACATCTTCACCGTCAAAGGCAACCAGCCCAGCCTGCACGCCCAGTTCAAGGCGCTGCCCTGGCGCGACGTCCCGGTCACCAGCGATACCCACGGCCGCGGCCATGGGCGGTACGAGCGGCGCACCCTGAAGGTCACCGCCGTGGCCGCCGGGCTTGCCTTCCCCCACGCTTCCCAGGCCGTCCAGATCGTGCGCCGCCGCAGGCCCATCAAACGCAAGAAGTGGTCCACCGAGGCCATGTACGCCATCACCTCACTCACCCCGGCCCAGGCCAGCCCCCAGCAGCTGGCCGCCGCCGTCCGCAGCCACCGGGCCATCGAGGACCGCCTGCACTGGGTCCGCGACGTGATCCACGGCGAAGACCTCTCCCAGGTCCGCACCGCCAACGGCCCCCGCGTCATGGCCGCCCTGCGCAACCTGGCCATCACCATCCTGCGCCTGGCCGGGGCCACCAGCATCGCAGCCGCTCTGCGCTACCACAGCCGACGTCCCGGCCGGCCACTTCAGACACTCATGACCACATGATCGACGACTTTGCCTAGGCCCTGGCGTTGCCGGTTGCCGCAGTCACGCCGGGCGCATTAGTGTCGCGCGAATGGCGCCATGTGCGGAGTGCGGCTACGACGTCGATTCGCTAGACCGCAATGAGATCAGGCGTGCGATCACCGAACTGGCGGGCGAGCACTGTCGCGTGCTCGCCTCGGTCCCGGCTGAGCGGCTACGCGATCACCCCCGCCCGGCTAGCTGGTCGGCGCTTGAGTATGGCTGCCACATCCGCGATGTGCTCAGGTTCCAGCGCGAGCGGATCACCCGCGCGCAGACCGGCGATACGCCAGAGTTCGCATCGATGCGCCGTGACGAGCGGGCAGTCGAGGAGCGCTATAACGATCAAGATCCCGAACAGGTTTCCGCGGAGATCGCGACGGCGGCACGCCAGCTCACCCAGACGCTGGCAGGGCTCGATGACGTCGGCTGGGTGCGTACCGGCATCTACAACTGGCCGGAGCGCGCGGTCCGCACCATGGAATGGCTCGCCCGCCTGACGGTGCACGAGCTGGCTCATCACCTGTTCGATGAGCGGCGGCTTGTCGCCTCGGTGTGATGCCCTGGGCTGCCGCCGGGGTGATGGAACGCACGCTGTTCAGCACAACTGCTACGAAGGTCAGCGGACCAGTGATCTTCATCACAGCTTCAGACACTCATGACCACATGATCAACAACTTTGCCGGGGCCCTGACCCCCACCCTCCTCGGATAGAGCGCATGCTCTGGTTAGGTTTCCTAAAGCGCTTGGCTCCCAAGGACACGAGCACGCGAACAACAGTTCACATTCAGCGACGACGCTGAGCCTCGTAGAGCCAAACAGAACTTCGTCGGCCATCTCGGCCCGCACGGCCGGACTTCGCGAATGAGTGATTGCTCGCGAGCAGTTATCACACCATGGAAACTAAGAACGAAAAATCTTCGCCACGTGCCCTTTTTGCTTCGCCACGTGCCCTTTTTGCGCTGCTGACCGTCAAGCCGGTTCGCAGCGAGCTGATCTACCTGCTGGTCAGCCTCGACAAGCAGTACACGGCAGAGCAGCCCGCTGAGCCGTGGGAGTCCTACTATGCGCACCGGATTCTCAGCCACTTCGAAACGGCCGGCACCTGACAGGGCATCGCGGCGCCGCCACCCGGTTCGCCGAGCCGACCCTGAGCGCGCAACCCGCCGCGAGGGTGGTCTGGAGGCATGCCAGGCACTCTGGGAGCGCCGCGCTTCCAGCATCTCAGGGCTTCTCCAGAATGGACTTGAGCTGCGACAGGTCTTGCTGGTTTGCTCGTCGCATCGCGCGGGCCATCATCGGCGCGACGAGTTTCGAGAAGCCCGCCGGGTTGCCGCGGTTGCGCAGCTTCATCCTGGTGCCGCCTGCCGGGTTGTCCGTCCAGGTGTAGGTCGTCTCCATCGGAAACGGTCCTTCGGTGGTGCTCTGAACGAGCCGCTCGCCAGGGACAATCTCTTTCACCTCGTACGTGTACGCGAGGCGCCTGCCGAGGAAGTGGGCCACGAACGCCACCCGGGAACCGATCATCAGCGGCTTCGGTGTCTCCCACTCGACAGACTTGATGTTCTGGTACCAGCGGGTCGCGTTGTCCGGGTCCGACGCATACGCGGCAACTACAGACCGTGGCGCATCGATGTCGATCTCGGTCTGCACGTCGACATTCATGACGGCGGCTCCTATCCGGGACCCTCGACGTGGCCGCCAGCCGGGTCGGGCTCCGGCGGCGGTGAAGAACGGCTGCGGGCTGCCGCTGGCAAGGTAGCCGGCGAGGCGTTGCAGTATCTGCGCCCAGGTCTGAGCGGTGTGAGCCAGGTCAATCTCCGCGAGGCCGGAGGGCCGGAGTGCCGGAACAGCACGCCGGTCCCGGTCTCGGCCCGCGCGGCCCTGGCCAGCTCCCACTCCCAGGTCGAGCCCTCCCAGAACGGGAAGTAACGACCAGCTGCGGGTGACGCTGCCGCCAGGGTCGATGACGCTGGGCGGGCCGCTGAAGCACCTGGCGTACGTCGAGGATCACTGGTTCACCCAGGTGGTCGCCGGGCAGCCGCCGACACAGCCGTGGGCTCGCGAGGACTGGGAGGCCGACCCTGACTGGGACTGGCACAGCGCGGCCGGCGATCCCGGCGATGAGCTGCGGGCGCTGTGGGCCGGGCGGGTCGGGCGGTCCAGGGCCGTCGCGGGCTCGCAGCTGGCGCGAGGGGAGGCTGAGGCCCTCGGCGAGGCTCATTCCGCGTGGGGCGGCCAGGGACGCGTCTCGCTGCGCTGGGTTCTCGTGCACATGATCGAGGAATACGCCCGGCACAACGGTCACGCCGACCTGATCCGGGAGTCGATCGACGGTCAGACCGGCGAGTGAGGAGCTGTCGCAGTCGCGGTGAGGACCGGCCTGGCTCCGGCGACGAGCCGCTGTTCGTCCGGATCGGCGGATGCAAGGGATTCGTAACCTCGCCTTACGGTTCTGTGACGCGAGCGGCATGACTGTGTCCGTGCTGGCGCATCGGGAGTCCACTGGAGCCGGGGTCCAGTGATCACGGCAGATCCGCCCCCTGACTCAAGGAGAAGAACATGCGCAAGCGCGTTTGCCTGGCAGCGGGCGGCGGCCTGCTGGCGGCGGCGATCGGCCTGTTCGGCGCGGCAGGCTCCGCCAGTGCCGGCACAGTGTCGCCGGTCGTCGGCTACACCTATGTCAACGACAACACCACGATCGCCAACACCGTCGCCGGTTTCGCCCGGCACGCGGATGGTTCCCTCACTCCCCTTCCTGGTTCTCCGTTCGCTGCTGGCGGCGCGGGCCTGGGATCGGGTCTGGGCTCCCAGGGGGCGATCCAGGCATCACGGCACGGCAGGTACCTGCTCGTCGTCGACGCGGGCAGCAACCAGATCTCGGTCCTGCGGGTCACCGCTGGCGGCGTGCCGGTGCTGGTGGGCCGGCCGGTTTCCTCGCGGGGCGTGGAGCCGGTCAGCATCGCGATCTTCCAGCATCTGGTCTACGTTGCGAACACCGGCGCCGGCGGCAGTAACTACACGGGTTTCCGGCTCCGCCACGACGGCACGCTGACGCCGGTGCCCGGCTCGACGTTCGCGGTCCCGGCCGGCTCCGGGCTGGGCGACGTGTTCTTCAACGCGAACGGCACCCGCCTGGTCGGCACCCGTGGCGCCACTTCGCAGATCGACAGCTTCGTGGTGCGGGATGACGGCCGGCTGCTCGCCGCGCCGGGCTCCCCGTTCGCAGGGCAGGGCCTTGGCCAGATCGGCGCGGAGTTCAGTCCAGTTAGCCGCTGGCAACTGTTCGTCAGCAACGCGCACAACGGCGCCGGACTCGGCACAGTGTCCGCGTTCCGCGACGGCTTCCTCGGTCAGCTCTCATCGATCGGATCGTCGCCTTACGCCGACTCGCAGACCGCGCCGTGCTGGGTGGAGATCAGCCACGACGGCCGGTACCTGTTCACCGTCAATACCGGGTCGGTCAGCGTCTCCAGCTACTCGATCAACCCGGATGGGTCACTGACCCTGATCGGCAGCACGCCCATCAGCGGCGGCGGCGCCGACACCGACGCCCGCCTGTCCCCGGACGGCAGGACACTGTCGGTGACCGGCTCGGGCATGCATTTCGTGTCCGTGTTCGCCGTGAACGGCGGAACCCTCACCGAACTGCCCAGCTCGCCGACGTCGTTGCCGGCCGGCTCTTCCCCGGTCGGCATCGCCGTCATCGACAGTTAGCCCCCTTAGAACCAGCCAGCCGCAGGCCAGCGTTCCCGGGCCAGGTCCAGCCGGACTGGCCCGGGAACGCGCACGCGCTCGTGGACCGGCACGTCATCCCCCTCGCCGCGAATTCCGGCCGTCAGCAGATAGCGAACGGCGGCATCTGCTGCTCGCATCCAACCCGCGCTGGGCGCCTGGCGCGCGGCAGACCACCGTGGCCACGGACGCTGTGCCAGATCTCTTACGAACCGGTGACGGATCGTCCGCCGTAACCCGTGCCGCGCATATCCGGCTACCGTGTCAACCGTGACCCCTGAACGACCGCGGCGGCTGGCAGCGGAACGCCGGCGGCCCGAATGCTGAGCAACCCGGATCCGCCCGGCCGGATCATGGTCGTAGACGACGACCGGACGCTGGCCGACGTCGTCGGACGGTACCTGATCCGTGATGGCCACCGGGTCGAGTGCGTGCATGACGGGCAGGCGGCGCTGGCCCGGATCGAGGCGGAGCCGCCGGACCTGGTGGTGCTGGACCTGATGCTGCCCAGCGTTGGCGGGCTGGAGGTGTGCAGGCGGCTGCGATCGCGGTGGCCCATCCCGGTCGTCATGCTCACCGCGCTGGGCGACGAGATCGACAAGATCGTCGGCTTCGAGGCCGGCGCGGACGATTACATGACCAAGCCGTTCAGCCCGCGGGAGCTGGCGCTGCGGGTTAGGTCAGTCCTGCGACGTGCCCGCGGCGGCGGGCTGCAGGGCGCGCCGTCTCAGGGCGTGGTGGCTGACGGCGACCTCCAGGTAGACCTGGGGGCGCACGAGGCCAGCATTGGCAGCCAGCTGCTCGCGCTCACGTCGCGCGAGTATGACCTGCTGGTCTTCCTGATGCGGCATCCGCGGCAGGCGTTCACCCGCGATCAGCTGCTCCATCAGGTGTGGAACTGGTCGTTCGGCGATACCTCGACGGTCACCGTGCACGTGCGCAGGCTGCGGGAGAAGCTGGAAACCGATCCGACGCTGCCGAGGCGCATCGTCACCGTCTGGGGCGTGGGCTACCGGTACGAGCCGCAGGAAGCATGATTACGGCGGCCGAGCTGTGGACGGTCAGCTACACCGTCGCGGGAATCACCGCCGCGGCTGCCGCCGCCGGGATGATCGTGCTCCGGCTGCTCGCTGCCCGTTCGGTCGCCACCAGCGTGACAGTGGTCGCGGCAGTGACCGTGGCCGCCACGCTCGCCGGGGTCGCAGTGATCTCGCTGGAGATGTTCATCGCCCGCAAGGACCTCGACGTGGTGCTCGCGGTGGTCGCGATCTCCGGGATCGCGGGCTTCGCCGTCGCCCTGCTCTTCGGGCGGCGGGTGTCGGCGGCGAGCCGCCTGCTGCTTGGCGCGGTCCAGGAGGTGGGCAAGGGCGGCGGGTACTGCCCGCCAGCGGCCGTCCTCCCGGCTGAGCTGGCGGGGCTGTCCGCTGGGCTGCGGACAGCCCATGGCCTGCTGGCCGCAGCCCGTGATCGCGAGCGGGCTCTGGAGGCGAGCCGCCAGGAACTCGTTGCGTGGGTCAGCCATGACCTGCGGACGCCGCTGGCAGGGCTGCGGGCGATGGCCGAGGCGCTCGAAGACGGCATCGTCACCGACTGGCCGACGATCAGCAGGTATCACAGGCAGATCCGCGCCGAGACCGACCGGCTGACGCTCATGATCGATGACCTGTTCGAGCTATCCCGCATCCACGCCGGCGCGCTGCGGCTGTCTCGCCAGGTCGTCGGCCTCGGTGATCTGATCGGCGAGGCGCTCACCCGCGCCGAGCCGCTCGCACGGGCGAAGGGCGTGCGGCTGCACGGCTCGGCCATTCCCGGCTTGCCTGTGCAGGTGGACACCGCCGAGGTCGGGAGGGCGCTGCTCAACCTGGTCGTTAACGCGATCCGGCACACCGCCGCGGACGGCGCGGTCGAGGTGCTCGCCGGCCAGGAGTCCGGCATGGCCACGGTCAGCGTCTCTGACTCCTGCGGCGGGATCCCTGCCGAGCATCTGCCCAGGGTGTTCGACGTGGGATTCCGTGGCGAGGCAGCCCGCACGCCGGTGACCGGCGAGGGCGCCGGGCTCGGGCTCAGCATCGCGCGGGGCATCATCGAGGCACACCGAGGGCAGATCAGAGTACGCAACGCAGGACCCGGCTGCCAGTTCGTCATACGGCTGCCGCTGGCCCCCGACACCGTTACCCCCCACCGTACGGGCCGGCACGAAGCGGCAGCACGCATTGTTCCGGCTGCGGCGGCCAGCGTGCGGCAGGACTAAGCCGGCCCAGGTCAGCCTGGCACGAGCCCCGACTGTGATGGCGCTTCCCGTCCGGGCGATTCTCTATCCGGCCAAGCAGAACGTGCGGTTCCAGGTGAGTAGCCGGGGGGAATCGCACCCCCCGGCTACTCACCTGGGTTCTGGGCCGCCCTTACGGGCTGCGGCTTCGTGATCATGCTCGTTGCCGCGAGCATGGTCAAGGCGGTCGCTTCCGCTGCCCAGGCCACGGCCCGCCGGCATTCCGGCGGGCCGTGGAGTGGGTCGCGAAGCGGCCGCGCAGGACGCTGACCAGGGCGGGCGCGGGTCAGGGCGTCAGCGCCGCGGCGACCTGCGCCGTGTCCTCGGAGCTGCGGACGAAGCACGCCTTCCCGTCGCGGAACCTCCAGTAGTGGTGCATGTTCATCGCGACGTCCTTGCCGGTCGCAGTGACGGTGAACGCGTAGCGGATCACCACCATGACGTCTCCGTCGTCGTTGCTGGCGAAGCTCAGTGGCGTGAACTCCGTGATCGGGCCGGTCTTGCCGATGGCCTCGAAGAAGCTGCGGACCCCGTCTTTCCCATGCCTGGGGCCGTACCACGGGGCCGAATTGATCGCGGCGTCAGTTGACCAGTCGACGTCGTCGGTCACCCGCTCGAGGATGGCCTCGACGTCTCCGCGGCCGAGTGCCTCGTACATCTCCCTGGCCGTCTGGATGTTCTGCTCAGCGCTCATGCTGTGCTCCTTTTCTGATCGTGAGAGCGGTACCCCGGCTGGTGTTCGCACCGCTGTGTTTGATGCGATTGCTCGCTGCCAGGCAAGAGGGACGGTTACGCCCAGAACGCGGCCACGGCAACCGGGTCGCCGACGAACTGGTCGATGCTGCGCACCCGGCCGCCGTCGAGCGTGAACAGCACGATCTGCGGGTTGTCGAACGAGCGGCCATCGGGGCGGGTGCCGCTGACCTGCGCGAGCACCGAGACGCAGCCCCCGGCGTCCGCCATGAAGGATCGTGGCACAGCGCGCAGCGTTCCGCCGGTGAGTTGCGCCGACTCGGCCAGGTAGGCCATGATCCCATCGCTCCCACGGTGGACGCCGCCCAGGCGGTCGTCATTGCGGTGATTCCACGTCGCGTCGGCGTGAAGCAGCTCGCCGAGCGCGGCAAGATCCGCGTGCGCGAACGCTTCGAAGACGGCGCGGGCAACGTCTACTTCTGAATGCGTATCTGTAGCCGAGTCGATGGTCACAGTGGCTCCTAATAAGATCGCTTACAAGGAACCGTAGGGAGATGATGCCGCCCGGACCATCGACTGTTCAGTTGATTCTGGCGCCGGCGGCTGGCCCGGTCCTGGCTGCGAGCCCGTGCTGCATCGCGAACATCGCAAGGCCCGCCCTCGTCGAGACGCCACACTTTCCGTAGATGTGGACGGTGTGCGTATGGACGGTCGATGGCGAGATCACCAGCTCGGAAGCGATCTGCCGTTTCGTGCGGCCCGACACTAGCCGGCGGAGGACTTCGAGCTCACGTTCGGTCAGCTCGGCCGGCAACGGCGGCAACGCGGGCGGCGGTGCGCCTGCCGCGTCGAGCACGGCACGGATCGCGTCACGATCAAGCGGCAGCTCGGACAGGACCCGCGACGCGGCGGCGGGATCGAGCGCGGGACGATGCGGCCGCGGCTCGCTGAGCGCATGGAGCACGTCGGCTGCCGCGAGCAGGCAGGCAGCGGCGTCTAGGTCGGACGTCCGCACCCCGGCCGGGTAACCAGACCCGTCCGTGCGTTCATGGTGACGGCTGGCGATCAGGCCCAGCGGCGCGAGCACCGGCGACCGCGCGAGGATACGGCCCGTGTGGTAGGGGTGCAGGCGCACAAGCTCCCATTCCTCCGGCCGCAGCGGCCCCGGCCGCTCCCAGATACCGGCCGGTATCGCCACGCGGCCGAGGTCGTGCAGAACCCCAGCGCGATAGACGACGGCCGCAGCAGCTGGCGAAAGCCGCTCAGCCGCGGCCCGCGCGAGCCGGGCAACCCCACCCGAATGGCCGGTAAACCATGGGCTCTTGAGATCGGCGGCGTCACCGAACCCGGCGAGCGCCTCCTCGAAAGCCGCTTCATCGCGGAACACGCGCCGCGGCGCCGGCTCGGCGTCGACCACTGCCGCCCACAGGTCATCCGGGCTCGAGATCCGCAACAGCTCCACCGGCGCGTTCTGGAAGATCGCCACGATCTCGGGATCGAGCGCACGCCCCGACCAGCGCGCGACCGTCTGGGCCGCGACATCGCCGCCACCGACGGCGTCGAACATCACAGCCGCATAGCCGACGGCGGCGAACCGAGACGCCTCGGCGACCTCCGCGCCAGCTCGGCCCGCCGGGACACCGCGGCCGTCGAAACGCTCAAAGCTGTCCAGGACCGCGCGCCTCACCGCGTCCGGCAACCGCAGGCGAGCCGTAAGGTCAGCGCCCACCTCGCAGTCCGCCCGCGCCCCCTCGGCCTTGAGCCTCGCGACACCCGCGGGACCGCCCAGGATCCGCAGGCGGCCTGCGCCCACCCCCAGACCCGCCAGGAACTGCAGCGCCTCCTCAACCTCGGCGGGGTCGATCAGGTCGCCCCGTGCACGCACCACGATGTCATCGCCGCCGAACGCGGCGGCGATCTCGTGCGACGTCGCGGCGCAGCCCGCGAAGCGCATCAGCGTCGCGTAGTAGACCTCACCCTGACCGGGCCCCTCAAGCCCCGCACGCCGCGCCAGTTCCGTGGCCAGCAAGCACGCACGCATCGCTTCCCCCGGCGGATGCCCGCGAGTAAGGTCGCTCGCCACAGACAGCGCCGCAACGACACCCCCGACGCCAACGGTCGCCCCCACGACCGCAAGTCTAAGGATCAACAGGCGACTGGCCCGCTGACTGGGCAACAAAGCCACGCGAGCACATGCAGTTGCGCCAGATCGCCCCAATATGAGCCGCCAGCGTCTTGATCAGACTCCGGCCGACGTCCGGCGGGTCGGCGCGCGCAGCTACGATCCGCCGAACGACGGGTCTGCCTCGCGCCGGAACCGGGATCAAGGTCCCACGGGATTCCGACCCAAACCGAGACCATAGGGAAGAAGTGCCAGCCGACGAGGTTCAGCCCCAGCACAGTCTGCCCCCGCCGCACGCGACTGACATGCCGCAGGGAGACACACCGTCCCGGGCTCGAACCAGAACCCGACGATCTGCGCACGGCCCACAGGTCATCTAACCTGATTGCGGGCCGCGCGGAATCGCCGGGAGCTGAACGCGCAACGCACAAACGGCCCATAATTCGCCACCCTCCCATACGCGTCCCAGCGCGCTGCAGAATTGACGTTTCCGCAGGTAGAAGGCGTGCAGGGAAATGCACTCCGGAGCCGTGTGCGCAGGTTCGAATCCTGCTGGAGGCGCTTTTTCGAAAACTTCATCGATCGGGGCGATGGGGTTGCGAAGCTGTGACCTGCGGAGACACTACACCGCAGCGAGATAACTAAGAAGGATGCCGGGCGACGGCTCAGCTACGTGCGCGGGCTGCGGATCCGGCTGCTCGCAGACCGCGTCCTTCAGAACCTCGCATGGGTCGCCGACCAGCTCGGGTGGCCCGACACGTTCGACGCCGAGTACGTCGCCCTGACCCAGCTCCGGGCCGACGCCCTGATCACCCTCGACCGGCAACTCGCCCACGCCGTGAAGGATCTGGTCACTGTCGCACCCATCGAGGCGCCGTCCTGATCGATGCGGACCTGACGAACGGCCCGCCACGCGAACGCACTCATCTGCATATAGCGCGTCGGGGGCAGTCATGACTCGGCAGCCTGGTGGCCAAGGGCGCAAGATCGACAAGCACGCCGGCCAGCCGCCGACCGCGACCTCCAGCAGATCGCTCGCGCTGTCGCAGCCCGAGGTCTTCAGACACATCGGCCAAGAGCATCACTCTGAGTGACGGGACGGTCACGAAGAACGCTCGCCCTGCCGCCGATCTGGACGCGTTGACCGGGCGCGGCGCTTGGACAGCCATCGGCGCATAACGGATAATCTGTGCAATTCTACATCCAGCGCCACGGCGGCTATCGCGAGCGTCCGCGTTGCGCCCATCCGGGCGGAGCCGATGCGCCACCGCGGAATGCGGCAATGGTGTCACCGGGAACCGGGCTTGGAGGTATGCGCTGATGCAGGCGGTCGTCACCGTCGGCTGGGCGCGGCAAGTGCGGGTGGTCAAAGCCGCGCTGCTTGCGTTACCAGCAGCGGCTGCATGCACAACCAGCCTGGCTGGACTGATGCACGAACAGCCGAGTACCGGGACGACCTGATAAGGAAGCGGTCAGCTCGTCAGGCGTTCAGCCCTGCCTGGCTTCCCGCGCGACATGCTCAAGCTGACTGCGGTAGTTCTCCCACCAGGCGCGGTCACGCGTCCGCAGGCTATCGTTGTCGGCCTGCAGCCCGGCGGCGCCGTCGATGAGCTCACGGACGATATCGGCATGCCCGGCGTGCCGGTTAGTCTCAGCGACCACGTGCACCAGGATCCGGTGCAGCGTCACCTCATGTTGGCCGCTGGGCCACCAGGGCACGTGGCCGGCCGCGTCCAGGCCCAGCGTCTGGATCGTCTCATCCGCGTGCGCCCAGGCTCGCCGGTACATCCCGACGATCGTGTCGCGCGGCTCATCGGCGGTCGCCCAGAAGTCAGCGTTGTTCCTGGCGTCGTCCTCAGACCAGGGCCGCGGCCAGCCGGGCGGCCGCGCGAACGCGTCACCGAAGTACCACAGCTCGACACCGGCGAGGTGCTTGACCAGTCCCAGCAGGTTGGTGCCGGTCGGCGTCAGCGGCCGGCGGATGTCGTACTCGGAAAGCCCGTCGAGCTTCCACAGCAGGGCTTCACGGGCGGCCTGCAAGTAGCGGTGCAGGTCAGCTTTGGGGTCCGTTCCTGTCATGCGCGAGAGTGTGCCACGCGGCACCGACGGCCATAACAATCTGTATACCAGGCCCCCGTCTTGCTTCCTCAAACGGAGACCCGTCGCTCTGCGTGATCGTCGCTATCTGCCCGCCCCACGCCCAGTCGGCTCTTTATGGCGTGCGAACAAGGTGTAAGGCTCGCGGGCGCTGGCATGGATCAGGAGAACCTGTCGTCCCGATACTGCCGGCCAGAGATGGGTGATAGTGCCCGGATGGCCGCGAGAGGGAGGACCGCAAGCGGCGGACACCGCGAGCGGCAAAGTACCGATGCGGGGCACAGGGGCGGGACGGCCCGTAGTAGCGGTGAAGGTCCTGTAATGGGGCTGGAGCGAAGGGACGTTGCTAGCTGCCGGCGCGTTCCTGACGAACCAGCCGGCGGAGCGGCACGTCCTTGCCGCCCGGAGAGCCCGTCCGTCGATCAGCCACGGGCCGGGCCAGAGATCCCATCACGCTCCGCGATGTGCCCGATTTCTAGACTCAGTGCACACATCCGCTGTTCTGCGCGGATCAGTTGGCTAGGTGCCAACCTCGGGGGAGGACGCAGATGGAACATTCGGGACTGCCCGGGTGGCGCTGCCGAATTTGCGGAACTCGATCAGCTGAACCTTCTGCGCCCGTGCTGGCCGTGGCCTGGGAGACCGTCGGGCAGTGTCGATGGACCGCTGCGTGTGGCTGCCTGCAGACTGATGTGGTGCCAGACACGTGCTATGCCAGGAGCGGAGAGGTGAACATCGCCTATCAGGCTTTCGGTGATGGCCCTGTTGATCTGGTGTTCGTGCCCGGCTTCATCTCGCATATTGAGCTCGCCTGGGAAGAGCCGTATCTGGCGCGGTTTCTGCGGCGGCTTGCGGCTTTCACCCGGGTGATCTTCTTCGACAAGCGGGGCACGGGGCTGTCGGATCCGGTCTCGCGGCCGCCTGGCCTGGCTGAGCGGATGGACGATATCCGGGCCGTGATGGATGCGGCCGGCTCGCAGCGGGCCGCCTTGTTCGGTGTTTCCGATGGCGGGTGCCTGTGCATCGCGTTCGCGGTTGCCCATCCGGACCGGTCGGCTTCGCTGGTCACCTATGGGTCGTTCGCCCGCCGGCTCCGCACCGCCGACTATCCGTGGGGCTGGTCTGCCGGGCATCTGGCGGAAGTCCTGCGTGGGATGGATCAGGGCTGGGCCAGCGGCAAGTGGTGGGCCGCGGCCAATCCCAGCGTGGCCGACGACGAGCGTTACCAGGCATGGTGGGCACGTTACCTGCGGGCCGCCGCCAGCCCCTCGATGGGGCGCGGGGCCCTTGGCCTGAACGCCGAGCTCGACATCCGCCACCTGCTGGCTCAGGTTGCTGTCCCGACCCTGGTCATCCACCGCACGAACGAGCAGTGGGTGGATGTCGGCAACAGCCGCTACCTTGCAGCGCACATAGCCGACGCACAGCTCATCGAGGCATCCGGCGTGGACCACCGGCCCTGGCTGGGTGACGCTGACGAGATCCTCGACGCCATCGAGACCTTCCTCACCGGTCGGTCCGCCCGGCCGCGAACCAGGCGATACGCGACGGGATCGGAAGCGCTGAGCCGGCGGGAACGCGAGATCGTCGCCCTGACCGTGGCCGGGGAGAGTGCGCCGGCCATCGCGGCTGCGCTGTTCCTCAGCGAGCGCACCGTGGAGAGCCATCTCGCGCGCGCCTACGCCAAGCTCGGCGTGCATTCCAAGCCCGAACTGGCCCGGCGGGCAGCCCAGCTCGGCTTGGCTCCCGACTCGCCCTGACCGGCCGGCCTCCAGATTCGGTACAAGTACGGATGCTGCCGGCCCCCGCTGTCCATAGCGTTCTGGCCAGGAGTTTTACCCGCCGGGTACCGGCGCTGCTTGTCTGGCTCAAGGTCGCTGACGCTGGGGCCTGGGGTTCAGCGTCGGCGTCCTCCCGGCGGCACCAGCGAGGTCATCGCACGCGGGGCCGGAACGAAGGGATTTCAGGTGGATGAGACTCAGATGATGGAGTTCGTCGGCCGGGCCGTCGCCGATGTCGGGGCACTGCTCGGCGGCGCCATGGTCGTCCTTGGCGACAAGCTCGGCCTGTACCGGGCCATGGCCGGGACCGGATCAATCACGTCCGGGGAGCTGGCCGCGCGCACTGGCACCGCGGAGCGTTACGTCCGCGAATGGCTGAGCGCCCAGGCGGCGCGCGGGTATGTGACCTACGACGGCGACGGGCGGTTCTCGCTGCCAGATGAGCATGCGGTGCCGCTCACCGACGAGACGAGCCCTGCGTGCGTGATCGGCGCGTTCGAGATCGCGCTGGGCTCGGTGTACGCCACGGACAAGATCGCCGAGCGGTTCCGCAGCGGCGGCGGGTTCGCGTGGGGGGCGCATGACGAGCATGTCCTGCATGGCTGCGAGCGGTTCTTCCGGCCGGGGTACCTGAACAACCTCGCCAGCGCGTGGATCCCGGCCCTGGACGGCGTTGAGGCCAAGCTCGCCGCCGGGGCACGAGTCGCCGACGTCGGCTGCGGCCACGGGGCGTCCACGCTGTTGCTGGCCGATTCCTATCCCGCCTCGGCGATCACCGGCTTCGACGCGCACGACGGCTCCATCGAGGCCGCCCGCAAGCGCGCCGCCGATGCCGGGCTGGCCGAGCGGGTACGCTTCGAGGTCGCGTCGGCCACCACCTTCAGCGGCTGCTATGACCTGGTGTGCTTCTTCGACTGCCTGCATGACATGGGCGATCCTGCCGGCGCATGCGCTCACGCCCGCGCTCAGCTCGCGCCCGGCGGGACGCTCATGCTCATCGAGCCATTCGCTGACGACGACATCACCGGCAACCTCAACCCGGTCGGCGCCGCCTACTACGGCTTCTCGACCCTGCTCTGCACGCCGAGTTCCCTGTCGCAGGAGATCGGCACCGCGCTCGGCGCACAGGCCGGTGAGGCCAGGCTGCGCGAGATCGTCACCAGCGCAGGCTTCGCCACGCTCCGGCGGGTGGCGGAGACCCCGTTCAACATCGTCCTTGAGGCACAGGCCTGACCCTGCCGCGGCGGGCGGCAGTACCCGGAGGTTTGGATCATGAAATTCGCGCAGATCATCGAGTTCACCACGGAGCGCATTGACGAATTCAACGCCGGCCTCGACGAGTGGATGGCCAGATCCGAAGGTCACCGGATACCACACCGGGCAGTGCTACGCCGCGACCGGGATGCCCGGGACCGCTACCTGCTCATGGTGGAATTCGCCTCTTACGAGCAGGCCATGGAGAACTCCGGCCGGCCCGAGACCGGAGAGTTCGCCGCGTTCCTGGCCGGGATCAGCGACAGCACGCTGACGTTCCGCAACCTGGACGTGCTCCGCGAGGAAGATCTCTAGAAGGGAGATCTCTAGCGGTGCGATGGAACCCGGGCACAGCGAGGTACCCCCACCCCGTCTGGCCGCCACGGCGGGACCACGGCGTGCAGCGGGCCGGCGTCGTCAAGCCGCCTGCGAGCATGACGGAGCATGGTTTCCGTTCAGGGCGCTGCGGGTGGAACTATCTAGGATTCGTTGATCACCCTTCCGGGCTGCGGCTCGCAGGAGGTCTGGGCGGATGGAATATGACGACATTATCGTGGGTGGCGGTTCGGCTGGTGCGGTGCTGGCGGCCCGGCTGTCGGAGGAACCGGCCCGCCGCGTCCTGCTGCTGGAGGCAGGCCCGGACTATGCGACGCTCGAGTCGACCCCCGCCGATCTGCGGGACGGCTGGCGCGTGTCGTTGCGGGAACACGACTGGGCGCTGACCGCGCAGGCCGTGCCCGGCCGGGCCATTCCCTATCCGCGTGGCCGGGTGATCGGCGGCTCGTCTGCTGTCAATGCCGCAATCGCACTGCGCGGCGTGCCAGCCGATTACGACGAGTGGGCGGCGCTGGGCAACGACGAGTGGAGCTGGGTGAAGGTCCTGCCGCACTTTCGCCGGCTCGAAGACGACCCCGAAGACGCGGGCGAACTGCATGGACGCGGCGGCCCGGTCGCGATCCGCCGCTGGCGGCCCGATGAGCTGATCCCGGTCCAGCGCGCCTTCTTCGAGGTCTGCCGCCGACTCGGCTTCCCCGAAGTCACCGACCACAACCACCCGGCAGCGACCGGAGTGGGCCCGTTCCCGCAAAACCGGCGGGGCCGCTTGCGCCTGTCGACGGCGATCGCCTACCTGCTGCCCGCCCGGCACCGGCCCAACCTCACCATCCGTCCGCGCTGCCTGGTCAACCGGGTCCTGGTCGCCGGCGACCGGGCGGTCGGTGTGGACATCGCTGGCGAAGGCGAGCCCGAACAGGTCCGCGGGCGGCGCATCACCCTGGCCGCCGGCGCCATCGGCTCGCCAGCGATCCTGCTCCGCTCGGGCATCGGCCCCAAGGCCGCGCTGGCCGGCCTGGGCATCGAGCCAGTGGCGGACCTTCCCGGCGTCGGCGCGGCCCTGGCTGATCACCCGGTCACCCGGCTGCTGCTCGTCCCCAAGCCGGGCAGCTGCGACCCGCAGACCCCGCTCGCGCAGGTCGTCCTGCGCTACACCGCACCCGGCTCCGGCGAGTTCAACGACATGCAGCAAGTCGTGTTCAGCCACGTCGACGTCGCTGGCATCGGCGGCCAGCAGGCGGTGGATGCAGTGGGCACAGCGCTCGCGATCGGGCTGCCCGTCGCGCTCGAACGCCCGCACGCGCGCGGCCGCCTGGAGCTTGCGAGCACCGACCCGCGGGTCCAGCCACTGATCCAGCTCGACTTCGCCACCGACCCGCAGGACCTGCGCCGACTCATCGAGGGCGTCCGCCTCGCCTGGCAGATCGCGCACCAGCCGGAGATCGCCCGCCACACGAACCACGTCGCCCTGCTATCGGAGGAAACGATGGGCTCGGACGACGCGCTCGCGGCGTACGTCCGCGCAACCGTATCGACCCAGTTCCATCCCTGCGGCACAGCCCCGATGGGCCCGGCCGGCGATCCGATGGCAGTGGTCGACCAGCACTGCCGGCTCCGCCCTATCCCGAACCTGCGCGTGGCCGATGCGTCGGTCATGCCGGCCATCCCACGCGCGAACATCAACCTCACCTGCATCATGATCGGCGAGCACGTATCTGACTGGATGCGCGACGAAGCATAGCCAGCCGCGGCTGAGCGTCTGATCAGCGATTTCTAGCCCGGCCATCACCAGACAAGGCGAGTCACCGCCGCTGCCGCGCCTGCCCGGCAGTCGTCGTGCACCTTCCGCCGCCCAAGCCGCGCCAGCCGAGCCGTGCTCGCCAGCGGCCGACGCCATGCCGGCCGATGGCATCGCACTGCGGAAGGCACGCATAAGCGGGAGATCCGGCCGCCGGAGCACGACTGACCAGCCAGCTGAGCACCCACTCAGAGTCGGTAGGGAGGTGCGGAAAAGTCGCGAGGCGGCATCGCACTCCACTTACCATCCGTGACGGGCGCGGTGCGACGTTGATTGCTACGACCGGGCACGTGCCGATAGCAGCGACCACGCCGAGCAAGAGTGGTGGCACT
>Ga0209517_10000428_pt1 | contig 72314 bp, 65 predicted proteins | sample PeaSoiMetSII2010_FD_187695 | JGI IMG/M metagenome (GOLD analysis project Ga0209517, IMG submission 187695) | Peat soil microbial communities from Weissenstadt, Germany - SII-2010 (SPAdes) (version 2) | ecosystem: Environmental > Terrestrial > Soil > Wetlands > Peat | place: Germany... | reverse complement strand
ATTCGAGGGTTCTTCGATAACATGAGCCACGAGTGGACGGAGAAGTTTATTCAGCATCGCGTGGCCGACTCGCGGATCCACCGTCTCATCCATAAATGGCTGAAGGCGGGGGTGAGCGAGGAAGGCGCATGGTCAGAGTCAAAGGTAGGAACTCCGCAGGGAGCGGTGATTTCACCGTTGCTGGCGAACATCTACCTGCATTACGTCTTTGATCAATGGGTAGAGGTCTGGCGGAAGCAATGGGCGAAGGGCGAAGTGGTTGTCGCTCGCTACGCCGACGATCTGGTTGCAGGTTTCAAGTACCGCGAAGACGCGGAGCGGTTTCTGGGCGAGTTCCGGGAGCGGCTGGCGAAATTCGGACTGGAAGTGCATCCAGACAAAACGCGACTGATCGAGTGCGGGCGTCTGGCTGAATCGAACCGGCGAAAGCGTGGAGAGGGAAAACCGGAGACCTTCGACTTCTTGGGGTTCACTCACTACTGTGGATGCAAGAAGGGGCGCTTCATCGTATGGCGCAAGACGGCGGGCAAACGGATGCGCGCGAAACTGCAGCAGTTGAAGCAGGAACCGCGCCGCCGAATGCACGAGCCGTTAGCGCAGGTTGTCACGAACCATTGGGACAGGAGACTAGCGGAGATGATTGGCGCCAAGCGCGCCGGCGGCTCCAGGGGCAGGTCTGAGGCATGCTCGTCATTCGGATGCCTCCTTGGATTTTGGATTGTGCCAACAGCCGTTTGAAGCGATAATCGCGTCCGCCTTTTTCGGCCCCCAGCTGTGGCGCCTGTAAGGGCGCACTCGGTTGTGCGTCTTCAGGACCGGATCGACCACAACCCAGGCGGCCTCCACCGCGTCCTCACGAGTGAAGAGCGCTCCATCGCCAGCCATGGCGTCGCTCAGAAGCCGCTCGTAGGGCGCTTCCTCTCCAGGCCGTTCTTCGAACAGGTAGAGCTCTCGCTGGTCCCCGACGAACTCCTTCCCTGCGACCTTGACGCGAGCGGCGAGGGCGACGGCCGAGTTGGGGGAGAGCCGGAAGCGCAGGTAGTTGGCCCGGCCGGCCGTTGGCGCTGAGTCGGCGAAAAGCCTCTGGGGCGGCGGCTTCAGTTCTACCAGCACCTCAGTCGCGGTATCCGCCAGGTATTTGCCGGAGCGCAGGTACCACGGCACTCCCTCCCAGCGCCATGAGTCGATGAAAAGCCGCAGGGCGCAGAAGGTCTCGACGTCGGAGTTCTTCGCCACGCCTGGCTCCTTCCGGTAGCCACCGTACTGGCCGCGCACCAGGTCATCGCGCGTTAGGGGGCGCATGGCTTGAAAGACCTTAGCTTTCTCGCTGTGCACGGCCCCAAAGTCCCTGCCAGACGGCGGCTCCATGGCAAGTAGGGCGACGATCTGAAAGAGGTGGTTCTCGATCACGTCGCGAAGACAGCCGGCGCTTTCGTAAAATGCACCGCGCCCCTCCACACCGAAATCCTCGGATAGGGTGACCTGGATGCTGGCCACGTAGTTGCGGTTCCAGATCGGCTCCAGGAACGAATTGGCGAAACGGAAATAGAGGATATTCATGATCGCCTCCTTCCCGAGGAAATGGTCAATGCGGAAAATCGAGTCTTCCGGGAACACCGTCCGCGCGACCTGGTTGAGCTCCTGCGCGGAGGCCAGGTCACGTCCGAACGGCTTTTCGACAATGACGCGCGCATTCTCGGCCAAGTTCGCGGCACCGAGTCCTTTGATCACCGTCTCGAAGAGCGAGGGCGGGATAGCCAGGTAGTACGCCGGGCGCCGAGCCTTATGCAGCGCCTTCTTTATCGCTGTGAAAGTGTTGGGGTCTTTATAATCCCCGCTGACGTAACTGAGCAGGGACAGCAGATGGTGGAGGGCACGCTGGTTATCGATTCGGCCCGATCGCTTTATGCTATCCGTCACGCGTTTGCGCAGACGCGCCAAACTCCAATTCGGGAGCGCGACGCCGATTACCGAGACCTTGAGAGTACCTCGCTTCACCATCGCATAGAGTGCCGGGAAGATCATCTTGTGGGCGAGATCGCCCGTCACACCGAAAATCACGAGTGCGTCCGAACGGGAGGCGGTCATCAGGCATCTCCTTTCCGGCGGCCTTTTCCTCATGACCACCGAACTGGCAACGCCCCGAGGACAACAATCCTGCCGGAGGAGTGGTCCTCGCGGCGCCGCCGAAGCGGCCAAGGGCACCTAACTCATGAATGGATGGCAGGGTCGGTGTGGCTGAAGCGATTGCCCGGCTATCCCGTTGATAGAATCTTCGGACCGAACTTTGCGACCATGTCCTGAATGGCTTTCAATTGAGGTACCGCGATCCGCTCCAACACAAACTCGGCATGGTCAAGCACTCTTGATTCCTCGGCAACGGTTCGCGGCGGCGTTCGGTCGGTTTTAAGGATTCCAACAAACGATGCCTCTAGGTCGTCGAACGCGGTCAACGTCTGTTGAAGTAACGGTTCACATACTTGTCCGCCTTACCCGCGAGTTGACCTTTCAGCTCAGATATTGACGCCAGTCCCGCTAGAACCCTGGATCGGATTCCTTCCATTCGCTCATTTGTATCACGGTGCATGAATTCCCTTGCTGTCAATCAACTTCCGGGCCAAGGCAATCTGCTGCGTCAGTTTCGGCCACGCAACGATTCAAGCATTCCCGGCGGTGTCGTGTCTGTTCAATATCGCTCACAACTGTTTTACCTGTACCCAAAAAAAGTGCGGTGCGATATCGAAATCGCGCTCCGTTAACATTCTGTAATGGGGGTGATCGAAGATCCGGGTGGCTTGCTGAATCCGGAGCCTGTTCGAGTGGCATCCGGCCAACGGTAGCTGCTACCTCGCAAAATCCAGATACCCGCGCTGTGGGTCTGTGCTCAACAGTTTTACCTGAAGTTGATCACCCACATCCACTCCCTGCTGACCACGCACCAGAAGTCCTTCCGCGGGCGGGCCTGATACACGCACGAAAACACCTTTCGGCGTGACGCCCGTCACAACCGCGGCGAAGTTCTCGCCGATCCGAGGCTGGAGCGCCACGGCCGCAATGCGCTTATTCATCACCCGTTCCACTTTGCGCGCCGCATCCTCCTTGAGCGTGCAGTTCCGCGCAATGGAATCCAGTTGCGGGTCCGAATACGGCGGCGGCTGCTTGGAAAGGACGGACTTGATCAGCCGCTGCGTTACCGTATCGGCGAAGCGGCGGTTGGGAGCGGTGGAATGGGTGTAGTCATGGGCGGCCAATGCGAAGTGCGCCTGATCCTTATCGCCCGGGCGTGACAGTACATACTCGCCCGGCCCCATCAGCTTGATCACCGCCAGGGAGACATCCGCGTAGTGCACTGCGTCGGCGGTTTTTCTTTTCTGAAGGAAGAGATTGAGCGCTCCCGAATCGGGTTCCGGCGGCAGTTTGTCGCCATAGCGCGCCGCGAGCTCGACAATGCGCTGCCAGCGCTCGGGTGTTCTGACCACGCGCCGGATGGACGAGACGCCGGCGTTCATGAGGGTTCGCGCCATCACGCCATTCGCGGCGACCATGAAATTCTCAATGAGTTCGCTGGCGCGATTTTTCTTGCGAGTATTGACCCCCTGGACCTGACCGTCAGCAATGATCGCCTCTGCCTCCACGCGGTCGATGTTCAATGCCCCCAACCGCTGTCGTTCTTCGAACAGGATCCGCGCCGCCTCATCCTGCAGCTTCAATTGCGCTGCCAGATCAGCGGAGGCAGCAACTTTCGGAGGAGCGGCCGAAGTTCCTTCCAGCCACGGTCCGACTCCGTTGTATGTCAGCTGCGCCTGATTTCGCACCAGCGCGCGGTAAATGCCGCCGGAAGTAATCGAGCCGTCGGGGGCAACGACCATGTCCACCACTACCGCTAACCGGTCGGCGTCCTGGTTCAGCGAAGTCAGATCCGTCGATAGTTGCTCCGGCAACATCGAAAAAGTTTGAATGCCCGTGTATACACTGGTCGTCTGTGCAGCGGCATGTTTGTCGATCGGCGACCCAATCGGTACGTCGGAATCGACATCGGCGATCGCGATGAGAATGCGAATTCCGGCGCTGACGCGCTCGGCGGCTTCGCCCTGGTCCAAGTCCCGGGAGGTGTCGTTATCGATGGAAGACCACAACAGAGAGCGCAGGTCGCGCACGCCGGCGTCCGTGCCGGATGCCGCACGGGACTTGAGCGCATCCAACTGGTTGGCAACCTCCGGAGGGAATTCAGGTTGGAAGCCCTCGTCGATCATCTCCTGACGGGCGGCTGCAAGAAGATCAAATCCGCTGTGAGCCATGAAAACGCAAGCCTATCACAGCAACCGTCGGCGCCTCACGGTTGAAGGGGGGTCCTGAATTGTTCAGCAGCTTTCGTTTGCGACGCGAGATGGCTTCCGCCCGAACCGCATCTTGAGCGGGCACTTCCAAGAAGCGCGCGACCCCCGCCGGGATTTATCCCAACAATCAAGCATGCCGATTTCACGAGTTGGGCGACGCCGGCCGCATCCGCAAGCGGTTGACGAACGGGCCAGTGTCGGGGGTCTGCGCGCGTTGGCCACGTTCGAAGCGGTGAAGGGCGTGATTGTTCTGCTCCTAGGATTGGGGATTTTGGGTCTCCTACACAAAGATGTGGAAGCGGCGGCGGAGAGTCTTCTCCTGCACTTGCATATCAATCCCGATTCACCGGCCGTCGCACGCATTTATCAACGCGGCTACACGTATGACAGATGCGGGCCTTTGGGTGATTTTTTCCGCCTCGGTCGTATACGCCGGCGTGCCGTTTACAGAGGCGTGGGGGCTATGGAACAGGCGTGTGTGGGCAGAATGGTTCGCATTGCTTTCCGGTGCGTTATATCTGCCGTGGGAAATGTTCAAACTCATGCAACTGCCCAACCGGTTGCATTTAACCGTGTTCCTGCTAAATATAGCGATCCTGCTTTATCTACGTCCGGATCGCCGCATACAGAAGTCTGACGCGTGAAGGAGCCGGACCCCTATAAGCTGGATTGGAAAACTGGTTAGAGCACGACGATGATCTCAAGGCGAACGCCCGGATAGTACGGGTTGTACAGGTAATACCCGCCATCGGCGTAGTCAAGGTAAACGTTGTCAGTGTAGTACCAACCTTCCGGCCACGGCTCAGCAAGTCCGAACCAATAGCCGCCGTACCGGAAGCTCCGTATTTCTAGCTTGTGTTTCACAAGGCATTCTGCTTTGGTCACAAATCTGCGCGATGAATTAAGGTATGTAAGACCTACAACTACCTCAACCCACTCGGCGGCTTTTGCGGGGCTCCGGTAGCACGGCTGCATCTGGTTGTCTCCGGTGAAATCATTGGCAGTGAGATCGGATCGCCAATCGCTGCTAAGTAAACCCTGAATGCCGCTCAACTCAGGGCCGGATTTGGATGTGCCGCCGGCCCTGATGAATCGAAAGGCCAAGCAAGATGAAAGTAAGTACAGTGTTCGCCATCATTCTCATTGCCGTTCGGGATCATGGCCTTTGCGTATCAAGGCTTCACCTACACGACCAGAGAAAAAGGCGGGGATCTCGGTCCAGTCCACGTGACGGCGGAGAGGACTCGAACGCTTCCGCTTCTGGTTGTCTTAGTGTCAGTTGCTGTAGCTGCGATAAAGGACACTCATCTCGCGAACGCCGCCGCGAATACAAAATCGAAATGGAAGTTTTCGATGACTGGCGGTGGAATGCTCGCGGATTAATCTCTCTCCAAGTACTCCGAAGGCACATCGTCCTCTGGGACTTGTTTCGTGTGGACTTCAGCCACGTCTGCGTCCGGTGCGTCTTCCACGCCGCTGATCACTTCGGCCTCGAAGGATTGCCCCTCCTCGGCCAGTTCCCCGACGCTCTCTGAGGCGGCCTCCGCGAGGTGGGACAATCCCTGAGTGTCCCCAGACTGACCAGCTGAACCCGTACCCACGCCCTTCTCTTCGTTCGAAACGGTGCTGTACGTTCGGATTCCTTCATCGTCATGCTTCTTCATGGGTTTTATTTTCGCACGTCGTCTACGGATGTTACTTTGTATCGGCACTGAAGCGCGCGGCCACCATCGCGCCCGGATCAGTCTGGAAGGCGAGGATCTCCTTGCCGCCGTTGACCAGAAATCCACGCATGGTCATTGGCAAAGGCTCGGCGACCTGCCCATCCTGAGCAGGAAGCGTCCAGTCGAACCGTACCGAACAGTCGCTCTCGACCTCGAAGCTGCCGTTCTCGATCGTATCGAGCGATCCCTTGGCGGACACCGTGACCGAGAGTTCGCCGGGTAGCATCGGTGTGGTGCTGCCGGAGACCGTGAAGTAATACTTCGTCCGGAGATCCGCCGCCGAGCAGTTGTCGGATGTTTTCTGCATGATTCCGTGCTGGGCTCCACCGGGGTCGGTCTGTTTGAATTGCATCCTGGTTCCATCGGTCGAAGACGTCCCGCTGAAATTCTGGAACGCGCCGGAATCGTCCTGCAGCTTCCAGATCACCGAACAATCCGATTTCGCCACGTAGCTCCCGGTCACCGGGTTTCCCAGAAGTAGTCCGGCGAAGGTGGCAGACGCTGTCCCGCTCAGGCTCCCGTGCCCGTCAAAGGCGATCCGGCCCAGGCTGGCAGTCGGTTTTGGCGTCCCGGAAATGTCCGTCAAGCCCGTCAATTGAAACGCATACGGCCCAACCAGATCCGCCGGATTACAGGCGTCGGCCGCCTGCGCAGGCAAGCACGGGAGCAAGACGAGAAGCGATAGCCAATTCGTTCGCATGATATATTCTGAGAGCACTTTTTGAACCAAACATCGGCCCAAAGTGTGAGTAACCTCCTCAACGCTCGGATGAATCAATACCTATACGATCCTGAGCCGCTTAAACACCGGGACTTTGGCAACGTCTACGATGAACGCAAAGACTGCTGCCGCCACGAGTATTCCTCCCACCACGAATATGGGCAGAGGATTCATGGCGATTCCGCAGATCGCCAGCGTTGAAGCGATCAGCAGATCAACAACAGACGATCCGACGAGCCATCGGCTCGGACGAGAGGACCCCATGTGCTGCCGTTCTCGATTCGTATAGGTGGTTGCTTGATTGCCGAACACGATGGCTACGAAAGCGAGAGTTCGAAGCATTTCGATTCCAAGACCCAGGCGAAATTTGGCAACGGCCAGGACGGCGGTGCAAAAGACCAGCTCGGAGATTCCCATGAAAACACCCGCGATCGTCAATTTGCCGATTCTCCAGACATTGGGCATCGGGGATGGTCGCACGTTGTCTGTCGTCAAGGACATGCCGAGGAGGTCGCCGGTGAGCATTATGATGACCATCAAGATTGGCGTAAGGATCGCGTGCCCGGTTATTACCAGACCTACCGCCAGGAAGAGCACCTGGACAATTTTCTTGGTGACCGAATTTAGCGTATAAGTCAGGATCCGCTGGAACGTCACGCGGCCTTCCTTTACCGACGAGACGATGCCGCCGAGCCCTGGCTTGGTCAGGACGATACCGGCCGCTGACTTGGCAACATCAGTCGCCGTTGATACCGCGATTCCCATCTGTGCCTGGCGCAGCGCCGGCGCGTCGTTGGCGCCATCCCCGCACATCCCAACGGTGTGGCCGCTATTCTGAAACGCCTTGACGAGGTTGTATTTTCCCTCCGGAAGAACGCCTGCGAAGACAGCGAAATCCTCGGAGCGTACGCCATCGGGGATGGGCCCGGGCGGACACACCGCTCCATCGAGACCTACCGCGTGAGCCACGATCGCGGCCGTCGCCGGGGCATCGCCCGTCACCATCACCGTGCGAACGCCCAACGTGTGCAGTTCCGCAATAAGAGCCGCTGAATCCGTTCGAGGCGGATCGCTGAGAGCGATGATTCCGGCAAGTTTCAGCGCGGCTGGTGGACCCACCGCAACGGCCAGAACGCGAAAGCCCTGCGCTTCAAGTTTGCTCGCCGTCTTGGATGCATCAGGAGCTGATTGCGTAAGGCCGGCAACTGCGGCAAAGGCCCCTTTGACTATCCGAACCGAAGTGCCGCCCAGATCGGCGGCAGTCGCCTCCGACATCTTCGTCCCAGGATCGAACGGAACGAACTTGATCAGTTTCGGCAGATCGGCGGCTACTTTTTTTCCAGCGGCAGCCCGGATGGCCGCGTCTACCGGATCTTGCCCGCCGTCCGAACTCGCCAGGGCCGCCCATCCCAACACGTGCGACTCGTCAAAGCCAGCCATGGCATGGACAGCGGTAACCGTCAGTTCGTTTTGTGTCAGCGTGCCGGTCTTATCCGCGCACAGCACGTCGATGCTCGCCGCTTCATCCACGGCTGAGAGCCGCGTCGGAAGAACGCCCAGGTGTGCCAGAGCCCGCGCGCCGAGTGCCGCCGCAAGCGTGAAAGTAAGTGGAAGCGCTACTGGGATCGACGCCAGAACCGCGGTGAGCACCAGGGGAATGATCTCATCAATCGCGAGCTTGAGAGCGTAGGCGTACGCCACCAACAGCACGATGATGACGCCATTGCACATGGCGAGATTGCGCACCACGCGTAGAACGGCCTTCTGCTGGGAACTTTCGACGTGCGCGGTGCGAACCAGTTCCGCAGTGCGTCCAAACTTTGTGTGCGCTCCGGTCGCCGTGACCTCTGCAACCGCTTCACCGCGCCGCACCAGCGCTCCCGCATAAGTTTCAAATCCGGCGCCAGCTTCGATCGGAACGGATTCGCCGGTCAGCATGGACTGGTCGAGCAATACGGATCCCTCGGTCAGCCGCACGTCGGCGGCGACCACGCCGCCGAGCGATAGTTTCACAATATCGCCAGGCACGAGTCCGGCAGCGGGCACGGTCGCCCAAACATTATCACGAAGGACCGCCGCCTTCAGCGCGAGCCGCGATTTCAGCGCGGCCAGAGTTGCCTGAGTGCGCCCTTCCTGGAAGAACCCGAGAGCGGCGTTGAAGGCGAGCAGAACCGCGATAATCGCAGCCTCGACGTACTTGCCGAGGACAATTTCGAGCACGATCGCGGCCTCGAGCATCCATGGAACTGGCGCCCAGAACTTGGTCAGTGCTCTGCGCAGTGGATGCTGAGCCGTGTTGGGAATTGCGTTTGGACCGAATTTCTCGAGCCGCCGGCGGGCTTCATCGGTCGTGAGGCCGGTCGAGTGCGGGGCATCCTTAGCGGAAATTGGTGGAGTCATCGAGCAGTCCGAGATTCTCAAGTTCCTGTTGCGGCGGTTCCGAACAGTGCCCCGACGCCTGCGGTCAGTGCCATAGCTAGAGCACCCCAAAACGTGACGCGCACAGCGCCCAGCGTCACACCTGCTCCCCCAGCGCGTGCTGCCAATCCTCCCAGAAGTGCGAGGAACAAGAGGGAAGTTCCAGAGACAACGGGAATCAGCCCCCCTGCCGGGGCGATGGCTGTGACCATCAGAGGCATGACCGCTCCCGCGGCGAAGCTGCCCGCCGATGCCAACGCAGCCTGAATCGGACGCGCCCTGAGGGCGGGGGAGATGCCGAGTTCGTCGCGGGCGTGCGCGCCTAGGGCATCATGAGCCATCAGTTGTTTGGCAACCTGTTTGGCGAGCGTGGCGTCGAGCCCGCGAGCGACGTAAATGGCCGCCAGTTCCTTGTGCTCGCCCTCGTCGTCCGTCTTCAGTTCCCTGCGTTCCAGCTTGAGATCGGCCTGTTCGGTGTCTGCCTGTGAGTGCACCGAAACATATTCACCTGCTGCCATCGACATCGCCCCGGCGACCAGGCCGGCGACGCCAGCGACCAGAACGTTGCTGTGAGTTGCGTGCGCGGCTGCTACACCGAGCACCAGACTGGCCGTCGAAAGGATTCCGTCGTTCGCGCCCAACACCGCCGCGCGAAGCCAGCCGACGCGTCCGGCGCGGTGTCTTTCCCTTTGGTGTACGGGCATGCTTGGCGTCCTTGAACCTTGAACCGACCGGACAAACTTCCACACGTGGCCCACCGGCTTTCCGAGTCGCAGCGGACTCGGAAACATCCCTGCATCGCCTGGCGCGCTACCGGAGGCCCGGATTAACAAGACTACGCAAACGCTCGCTGCTCAGCTACAGCGCGACGGTGATCGCGAGTGCCATGCTCGGATACCTGCGATCGTAAAGGTAGTACCCGTTGTCATAACCAATGTAAAGGTCATCGGTGTCGTACCAGTTTTCTGCCCAGGACTCCGGGTAGGGATCCACGAGCAGAAACGAAAAGCCGCCATACGAGAAGCGTGGATACCCCATGTAGATCGCGGGGAGGCCGTGCATCCGGAACCCAATCCCATCCCGAAATCGAGATCGAATTGGGCTTCAGGAATGTAGTAACCGCCATAGCCTCCACGCTGCGCCCAGGTGCGATGATCGCGATCCCAGTGTTGAGCACGATCCGGCTGCCATGTACTATGCCCCTGCCAGCCGCCATGCTGCTGCCACGCGACTGCCTGCTGCCGCGTACGTTGCGGTTGTTGTTGCTGGCCCTGCTCGGAACGTTGGGCCTGCGGCTGTTGCGGGCGCTGCTCTTGTGCGGCCTGCTTTTCAGGCTTGGCCTCTTTTTCGTTTTCCTTTTCGTGCTGCGCGTACGCAGGGGACAATCATCCCGAAAAACAGAAGCAGGGCAGCGGTACTGGTAGTTCGAACAAACTGCATAGTAATCTTCTCCTTCAAGGTCGCTTATGCAGTGTGCACGCAGGTGGCCAGTCCGCCGTTAGACAGTGTTCCGCCGCCCTCCCCGGCCTCCGTCTCGGCCACTGTCTTGCGGAGTTACTAGTGCGATAGCACGCGTGGGTGCAAACATTGTCTCTTGGAATGCATATTTAGCTGATAGAAGAGACCGGATGATGCGACTCGCGGCGGTCTAGCCCTGGAAATTTCTCTCATTCAAACGGCGGTAAACGTGCCACAGGTAAGTCATACCGGACGGCCGGAAGAAGGAGATAACGTGAATTGGGACCAAATCGAAGGTAAGTGGAAGCGCTTCACCGGCTCTGCTCGCGAGCGCTGGGGTAAACTGACCGACAATGACTGGGACGCCATCGCCGGCAAGAAGGATCAGTTGGTCGGGCGAATTCAGGAGCGGTATGGAGTGGCGAAAGCGGAGGCCGAAAAGCAGGCCGACGAATGGTCGCGCGCAATGAGCGCGTCTGAGCGCGACAGTTACAAAGCTAGCCGCCTTTAGAGGTTGCCAGTCTGGGCATGAACGGGGACCGATGAAGCCGAAACAACAGCGAATCGCGGATCCAATGTTCGTAACAATGGGCCTTCGCTTTGAGGGCTCTTTCCTTAAGGTCATGTACAATCACCAGCAACTTGCTAGGGAGCGGAACCATATGAAATGGATTGATGAAATGTTCGCGGGTATGGAGAAAGACAGAGGCCCGGTTCCAGTCAAGAGCAGCGTGGGGGGGACCAAAGTCGGCCGGACAGAGCGTTTGAACAAGCAAAGCCCGGGCGCGCTTAGCGCTTGGAGCGCCCTAGTTTCCTCGATTTCGAGCGATGTGAATGAGTTCAATCAGCACAAGAAGCGCGCCGGACAGACCGCGGTATGCATGTGCCAAGGGCCTTTCCAATGCCAGGTTTACCTCCCTGGAATGCATAGTAAGCGGCTCGTCCTCACCTTAGCCAACAGCGGCCTCAAAGTCTCGGTACACCCGGATTTTCCAAAGCAGCAGTCGACTATCACCATCGAACTCGATAAAGAAGGCCAGCACGGTTCGTGGATCCTCGGCAAACTTACAAAAGAAAACGCACAACTATCGGGCCAGGAGTTATCTGAGTATTTGCTGAAGCCCATTCTCGCCTCCGCCGATATCAACAGAGAAGTGTAACTCCATTGCCGTGCCTCAGTGTCCTCGGCCACGATCTCGACAAAACGCGAACTTCATCTCAGGCCCCGCCAGACAAACCGGTGGACATTTGTTCGCGATGACAAGCATACGCCCGGGTGAATTCAGCACCTAGATAAAAAACTTGCGCGGAATAGTAGACCCACACAAGCACGATTACCAGCGAACTCGCTGCTCCGTAGGTATCCGTGAAACTCGCCTTGCCGAGATACACTCCTAACAACGACTTTCCAGCAGTGAACAGCAGCGACGTGAAGACCGCGCCGACGGTCACATCCTCCCATTTCATAGGCACCTTAGGCAGAACTTTAAAAATGAAAGCGAACAAAACCGTGATGACCGTCAAGGAGACCACCCAATCGGCGGTCTGAATTAGGGCACGTGGCGGAGCTGCGACTGAGGTCAGGAACTGGTCCGCGGCAGAAATCCATACATTGACAATCAGCGAGGCTAGTAAGAACAAGCCGGCGCCAAGTACGAGCACGAATGAAAGAAGCCGCTCTGTCACCACATTCAACATGCTCCGGACGCGGCTGCAAGTCGTGTCTTCAGGAACTTTCCAGATCGTGTTCAGCGCATCCTTCAGCTCGCTGACTACGGCGGTGGCGCTGAAGAATAAGGTAACTAATGCAAGCACGGTAGCTGTGATCCCACTCGAAGGCTGGTGCGTCCCTTTGAGCAAGGCGTGAATTACCTTGGCACCTTCGACTCCCACTAAGCTTTGGATCTGCGAGACCAGGTGGCCCTCAGCGGCGTTAGTGCCGAATGCAAACCCAGAAATAGAGAGGAGAATCAGCAAAGCCGGCGCCAACGACAGGGCCATATAGTAGGCCAGGGCGGCCCCTAGCCGTGGCGCTCTATCCTCCTGCCAATTATGAATCGTAATTGTGAATAGAGTCGCGATCTCCTTGAGCGAAATAAGCCTCATCTGCTACTCGACGACTTTGCTTCGGCAGTCGCTAGATCCATTTATTCCGTAGCAACCAGACTTTGATCATCTGGGTAAGGCCCATATAGCTAAGGAGCGTCAGCATCAGGATCGGCCAGTATGTCCGTGGCAGGCTTGTGAGGCCCAGCGAAGGCGCCAACGGGGAATACGGCAACCACATCCCCAGGGCCATGATGGATAGCGTGGTGACCGTCAGTGGCCAACTCGCACGGCTTTGTATGAAGGGAATCTTATTTGTGCGAATGACGTGGATGATCAGCGTTTGCGTCATCAGCGACTCGACGAACCAGCCCGTCTGAAATATGGGCGCGCGGGATGGGTCCCAGCACTTGAAGACCCAGAGCATCACGAAGAAAGTGGTGTAGTCGAAGATGGAGCTGATGGGGCCGATGTAAAGGATGAACCGCGTGATCTCACCGATGTTCCACGGCCGCCGCCACTTGCTCTTCGTCCACGGCGTCTATTGGGATCGGTACTTGCGAGAAATCGTAGAGCAAGTTGTTGGTCAATACCTGGATCGGAGCCATCGGAATGAAAGGGAGAAAGGCACTGGCGCCCAGCACGCTGAACATATTGCCGAAGTTGGAACTCGCCCCCATCCGGATGTACTTGAGGATGTTCGCGAAGACCTTCCGGCCCTCGATCACACCCCCTTCCAGCACCATGAGGTCCTTCTCAAGCAGGATCAGATCCGCTGATTCCTTGGCGATGTCGGTGGCCGTGTCCACCGAGATGCCGATGTCCGCGGCTCGCAGGGCGGGGGCATCGTTGATTCCGTCACCCATGAATCCGACGACATGTCCCTTGCTCCTGAGAGCGCGGATGACCCGCTGCTTGTGTGAGGGAGAGAGACGGGCGAAGAGCGTGGTCTTCTCTGCCGCATCGGCCAGTTCGGCGTCGGACATTTTCTCCACATCGCCGCCGAGGAGCATCGGATCAGCCGAGAGGCCCACGTCCTTGCAAACCTTCCGGCTGATGAGCTGGTTGTCCCCAGTGAGGATTTTTACTGCCACCCCATTCTTGTGAAGAGCTTCGATGGCACGTCCCGCGGTGTTCTTGGGCGGATCCAGAAACGCGACATACCCTTTGAGGACGAGGTCGCGCTCATCGTCCTTTGAACAGGCCTGCTTCCCCGGCAGTTCCTTCTTTGCCACCGCCAGCACCCGGAAGCCGTCGTTGCTGAGGCTCTCGTACTGTTCCTTGAGCCCGACCATCAGGCTGGGGTCCATCGGCGACACTTTCCCGTCCAGCTCGAACTGAGAGCACTGTTGGAAGACCTCTTCCGGAGCCCCCTTGGTGAGTAGGATTGCCTTGCCATCGGGACCCTCCACCAGCACGGACATCATGCGCCGCGTGAAGTCGAAAGGGATTTCGTCCAGCTTCTTGTACTTTTCAACCAAAGTTTTCCCGTGGAAGTCGGAGCTATCCAGGATGGCCAGGTCGAGGAGGTTCTTGAGGCCCGTCTGGAAGTAGCTAATCAGGTAGCCGTCCAGGAGCACTTCCTCAGTTTCCCTGCCAGCAACGTTGCAATGCCGCATGAGGACGACGCGGTCCTCGGTGAGAGTGCCCGTCTTGTCAGTGCACAAGACATCCATTCCCCCGAAGTTCTGGATGGCATTGAGGCGCTTGACGATCACCTTCTTACGGCTCATGGCGAGCGCGCCCTTGGCAAGGCAGACGGAGACAATCATGGGCAGCATCTCGGGCGTGAGGCCCACGGCCACGGCCATCGCGAAGAAGAAGGCGCCCTTCCAATCGTGCTTTGTGAACCCGTTGATGAGGAAGACCAGCGGCACCATAACCGCCATGAGCTGGATCATGAGCCATGTGAAGCGGCTGAGACCCTTATCAAAACTTGTCGGCGCCTGGGCTTCGGTGATCGAGCCGGCCATGCTGCCAAGATAGGTGTGGATCCCCGTCGCAGCCACGACTGCTGTCGCCGTGCCGCTTTGGACACTTGTGCCCATGAAGCAGGTGTTCTTAAGCTCAGTCGGTGAGCTGACAACCTTGGTTTCAGGGTCGGGGAACTTCTCGACAGGGAGCGACTCCCCGGTGAGGCTCCCCTCGCTAACGAAGAGGTCTTTGCAAGAGAGCACCCGCACGTCGCCCGGGATCATGTCGCCCGCGGACAGCTTGATGATGTCCCCGGGCACCAGGTCACGGAGTGGCATCTCCCTCGCGGCTCCATCCCGAATGACGGTGGCGGTCACGTGGATCATGGCCTTGAGCTTCGCCGCAGCCGCGTCCGCCCGGGCCTCCTGGATGAAGCGCAGTGCGACGCTGAGCACTACCATGCCCGCCATCACAGTTCCAGCGCGCGCGTCGCCCGTAGCGTACGAGACTGCCGATAAGGTCGCCAGCAGGATGACTAGCGGGTTGCGGATAATTTTCAGCAGGCGCACTGGCCAGCCTTGCCGGCGTTCCTGCGCCACTTCATTCGGACCCGCCGTGCGCGCGCGCTCCTCGGCCTCCGTTTGCGTCAGGCCCCCAGTGGTCGTCCGCAAAGATTGGAGCAGCTCTTCGCCGTCCTTCCCGGCGGCGTCGAGGACAGCTGGGGAAATACGAATGTTATGGTTCTTCGACTTCGCGGGAATCGCCGGCCCGTCCGTTCGTGCTGGTGGCCCCGCGAGGATCGAGACTGCTGTCTCGGCAGCGTTACCTGATGCCATTCCGGGTGTCCATCAACATCGCCGCCGCCGAATCAGCCTGGAACGATCTGGTGTGGGCGTAGCCCAACAGACACGTACAAAACGTCAGTCGACTTAAAGCAGCGTTTTGACTCAGTCACGGCGCGGTTGACCACTCTCCTGCGGCAAGTCTATTCCACTCGCGTCCAGGATTTATCAGGATCGTAGCGTGTCACAGTCGTGGCGGTGCTGGTTGCGGGACTTCCTAGATCCTTCTCGTAGATGACGCCATCGTGGTTGACGATGAAGGTGTGAATCCCGGAGGTCCCGTAGTGAGCGGGAAACGCAACCAGCCCAAAGCCGCCGATCATCGAGTCTTTCACCAGGTAGTTGTGCTGGCCTCCCTCCGCATTCGGTCCTTGGGCCTTGAGCACCCGGAAGTAATAGCCGTGGTAAGGCTTGAGCATTGCCGCGGTTGTGTGCCCAGTTTCCACCGCCGCTTCGGCGAATCCTTTGGGGACAAGGGATTCGGAATTCCCTTCCCAGTAGAGGCCGTCGTGCAGTCCCTTGGCGCTCACGATGCGCTGCGCGTACGCCAGCATTTTGTGGTTGTCGCGATCCTGGGCTGCGTATTCCGTCTGCGCTTCGACATAACCGGCGCAGATTTCGATGGCATCCAGTTCGTTTACGCCGATACGCCGCGCGCGGATCTCGACGGCGCCCTGCGAGGCATCGAAGCTCCATTTGTCTTTGCTCCGGACGATGGGAACGGGAAACGGCCAGTCCTCCGAACCGATAGACAGAATCATCACGGCCGCGTTCATCTCGTCGGGTTCCAGTTGATTTTTGTCATGCGCGAGGCGCGCAAATTCGGCGCGTTCTTTCTTGTCCTGTTCCGCATCGCCTGAAGTGAGGACGTCTTTACCAGCCGGTCCGAATAAGCCGGAAAGGCCAGCCGCGTCGTCCTTTTCCGCCGCCTGTATTAGGGCCCGGGCGGCAGCGTCAGCCGAATCGAAAGTCTTTGGTGTCTGCCCGAATGAAATTGCCGGAAGCCAGACTATCAAGGCTCCGAGAATGACGGTGAGCGTTTTCATGGTCATCTCCTATCGCCTCCCGCCGCCACCGCGAGATGGCGCGGACATTCGTGGGGCCGACGCTCCTCCACCACGAGAAGATTGCGTTCGCTGCGCTCCCAGGCTGGAGTAGCCATGATCGCTCTGTTGCCGGGCTTGGGCGCGCGGCTGGACTCCACCGAACGCGCTGTGGCTCCCGCCAGAACCTCGCGGCTGGAAGCTCCGGCTGCCAAACCGTTCGGCCGGAGCGCCGTGTTGTTGGGGAGCCGCCCTCGACTGCTGAACATTTGCACCTAAATTTCCACGGTTCGCGAGGTTGCCGCCAGGATTCGCCCTATTGACTGACGGTCCCCGCGATGTGGTATATCTCTGTCCAACGCTGGCTCCCCCGCGCGCACTGCCACCTCCGCGGAAACGATTGGACACCGCACTATTGGAGTAAGGAACGCCCAACCGGTGACCAGGATCGTGCGCCCAAGCACTCCTGCCTTGGAACGAGCCGCCACCGTGGAAGTCGTTGAAACCGTAGCGGTGGAAAAAATTGTTGTTCATATAGATCGAGCCGCCGAACCAATTCGGCCCCCAGCCCCAACCGCCCCATCCAAGGCCACCGAAGAAGCTTCCGATGTAAATACCCGGGCCGAACCCGAATCCAAAACCGATTCCCGGATAAAAAAGCGGCGGATAAAAACCATAGGCGGGCGGTCCCCACATGTATGCAGGATTGTAGATCGGCACGTAGACTACCTGCGGGTCGGCAGGTTGAATTTCAATCGCCGGCTGCCCATCTTGCGTCTGGGTCGTGACGTTCACCTGAGAGTTCGACTGCAATCTGCCCGCCTGGCTAGCCTGGGCTCGCAGCCGCTGCACAGCATTCATGACGTCGGCTTGTTGAGCGAGAAATGCGTTCCCCAGATCGGTAGTCCAGCGAATGTCTGAGTTCAACCGCGTAAGCACATCCGGGAAGACCACCAACGCCTGGATACTGGCATCCCAATTTTGCTGGCGCGCAGCCTCCACCAGTTGTGGCCCTCGGAGGTTGCGATTCTGCTGCAGCCACTGCGCCGCCTCTACGATTTCAAGCGGATAAGTGGCGGCGACCAAGACCTGGCTGAGTAAGGAATCGGGATAAAGCGCGATGGGCGCTACCAGATTGGCTAACTGATCTGGAGACAGCGCTTGCGCGGGAGGGCCAGCCTGCTCGGGCGTCGCTTGCTCGGGCGGTGGCGGCTGGTCTTGCGCAACCACAAGTGCACTAACAGGGAGCAGGAGCAGTATCCAAACAATGCCGACAGCCTGACGAAGTACCATTTGAACTCTCGTATCTGTCACTTTTCCGCCTCCAGCGCGCATTCTAAATAGCACGCGGCTTTTGTGGGTCAGGAAACATCAGTTCTGCGCAGACTGGCTTATGGTCGGTGAAGCGTTGAGCTCCTTTTCAGCGCCCGGCGGCAATTTGCCGGCATGAGCCAGCAGCAAGCTCACCTGCCAAAGCTGTTGGTCACTCAATGATGAACCGTACCCGGGCATGCCGGTGAGCCGGATGCCGTTCTTTGCCTTCCAGTAAGTCTCGCCAACAGGATCATCTGTCACGCCGTGTCCCTGAAAGAGCTGCGGGGGTTTTGGAAACATGCCTCTTGCGATCGCGGTCTCGGCTTGCCCCTTCAAGCCGTGGCATACCGCACAATGCTCCCGATAGAGTAGAGCGCCGGCAACCAGAATCGCTTCATCGGCTGGAAGAGGCACGTTGGATGGCGCTTCTTTCGCAATCCGGGCATGCAAAGCCATGTTCGCCATTTTCTCTTCAAACGGCATCGGTGGCGCTGCTGTGGCTACCGGCGCATAGCCCAGGCTGAAGTAGAAGTAAACTCCAACGAATACGGCGGCGACACCTAAAACAAGCCCGACCAATAGTGTTCTCATTGTCCGTTACTTTGTGTGGTGTCGTTCTGCTCCAGCCTGTATACTAGCGGGCCTGGCGGCCCCAGTCTGTGCAAAACTGCTCACGGACGGCTTATTCGTGACACGTTTCTTCGAGAACCGGTCGGCACACAAGATCGCTAGTTGGCTGTGATCGCCACGGCACCTCCGTGTTTTCGAGTGCGTACGCCATCCCACCAATGTTGGAGCGCAACGGTGCAGAATCTCCACATGGGAAGTGCGGGATCTGCTGTCGCTACTCCACGGCGATATCGGGCCCTCGCCTTAACTGAATAGTTCGCCAATAACTGTGATCACTCTTGAACAGACGATCAACGGTGTGTCTGCTAAGTTAGGGCACTTTGACGACCTGCGTAGCCAGAGGCCAATAAAAGGTCTAACATGCTGTTGGCGAGGTGAGGCAGGAAGCGCTTTGCTAGAAAGATGCCGGGCTTGTCGGCCCGGCATCCTCTTAACGGGCAACTCGTACACCTTAGACCGGCCGCGCACGACTACGCACCGGTTTCCGATTGTAGTTCGGCGGAAACACTATTTTTCAGACTAACCAGCTCCTCAATTTGTTCCAGGGCCTGCGCCAAGCTCGTTAACAGTCGATCCGGTTGATTTCGTTCAAAGCGGGCCTTGGCCTTCTCTGTATCGCCTGTGAATCCCCAGACACAGACAACAACCATGATTCCAGGAAAGCGTCCCCGGACTTGCTTGCAGATCGTGCGCGCGGGCGAAAATGCGTAAGGAGGTAACGCGGAGATACAGATCAGATCATGCGGTCTTGGATTGAGCAATGCGACCATCTCTAGGGGCGAGGTGCCGTGGGGAAAGGATAGGGCCACGTAGCCTTTCTGCTCCAAGAGTTGCGCCAACATCGCGGCCGTTATCTCATCAGCCTGATCCAGTGCCGGCAGACAGAGTATCCGGGTATTGAAATCCCCAGTCGGGCCTGGTCCTCGATCGTCGCCTTCTTTCTCCGGCGAACCGAGCACCGGCTGGTACTCGGCAAACTCGGCCATCATTTCGTTGATGCTCAGAAAGAGAAAGTCCTCATGTGTGGCGTCAAGTGTCCCGTTATGCCGGTCCTGCTCAGCCAGGCTTAAGGCAGGTATCAGGACCGAATCGTATAACTCGATCAAAGGCCTTCCCTTCAGAAAAGACTCGACAATGGTCCGCGCTTCTGATTGATCCATGGCTAGCAACCGCTGGTAGAGTTGAGCTTCAGCGTCGAGAGCCTCGTCATCCCCCAGCAATATGTGCAAGAACGAGAGTTGAGGAAAATAGCGGCCGAGGACAACAACGCAGACTGTGAGTGGTGTAGACAAGATGAGGCCTGCGGGGCCCCAAAGGACAGTCCAGAAAACAGCCGTTACCAATAGTGCTAGCGAAGAAATCCCCGTATGCACGCCGTATAGCAAGGGCTCGACGAAGTTGCTAATGATCAGTTCGAGGCCGGCGAACAGCGAAAAGACGAGCAATGGTGGCAGCCACCCATTGAAAACCGCGAGTGAAAGTATGATCGGCATGGCGGCTGCGACAAGCGTTCCGACGTAGGGCACAATGCGCAAGATGCCTGCCAAAACTCCCCACAACACGGGATTAGGCACGCCAATGAAATAAAGTCCGATCCCAAACAAGGTCCCAAAACCGGCGTCGACCAAAAACTGCATCAATAAATATCGGCTGACACGATGCGCGGCGTCGTCCAGCGCTTGCGTCATCATATTCATCTGGCCGAGCCCGACAAGCCGGAGAAGACGATTCCTCAGGTCCTCTCTCTTGAGCAGCATGAAAATTGCAAAAATGAGGACCATACCTGCGCGCCCAAGGGGCGCAAGAAACGGCTTCAGCAGATCGGGAATCTCGGACAATCCGTTTGTCCGAGTCTGGACGATCTGCACGGGCACGGGAGGCGGTGGGATCTTGGGTACGTTTCGGTCTTTTTGATTCCGCATCGGAGGCGTGGAGGCAATCGCTGGAGCGTCGGGACTGGAAAGTTCCTTTCCAATGTCTTCCGCGCTGTCGGCGGCCCGGCCTAATGGTCCCTTTCCACGGTTGCGAAGTGCCTCAATCTTTACATGGATGGTTTGCCGATACGTAGGCAACTGGCTCGCGACATCAACAAGCTGATTCGCTATGATCCAGGTAATCCAGCCTGCCGCCGCCATCGATACTAAGACTGCCAGGATAACGGGCAGAACCCGCCCCATGTGTAACTTTTCCAATAACGCAACCGCCGGCGTCAACAGGAATGTCAGAACCAAGGCGAATGCCAGCGGAATCAGAATGTCGCGTGCGAAATACAGCGCCGCGACGACCGCAAACACCAGGACAACAGCCCCGATATTGGACTTCGTAGGGCTCCGGCGCGACACGCTCATAGCATGGCCGAATCTTTGCGCATTGAAATAGCAGTCCTCAACGCTATCCCTCTATTGGCGTGGCGCTCGGACTCCCGGGCGCCTTCATATGGTCGCGGCGACGCCGTAACCATAACAGACACATCTTTATAAATCTGCTCACATTTGCTCATGGCCCTTTCGGTTGTTCATTTTGTCGCAGAGCCTCTGTTCTCGTGCTCGCGAGGCAGTATTGTCCTCTCGCCTGGGGAGTGCAGTTGGCGCCGCGGCTGGAACCACACGCCGGACTACCGTGAATCCGCCGACGGGCGATGATCTCAGCATTCTCACCGGGTCTTCTACGGAAAGGACGGGAGGAAGGATCTGTCGCAAACGGCGTGGAGAGTTAGGGGTGAAATCGGAGAGACCTGTGATCAGGCAGCTATGCCGAGGATCCGTTGGATGAATTGGACCTGACCGACAACATTCCCCTTGGCAAGCCATCGGACTTGTCCCTTTCGTATCGCGTGCATCGCCTCGTAGCCAGCAATCGTCTATGGCGCGCCCTCCACCGAACGGAATCCAAGGCTCGCAGAGATGCGCTTCTTGATAAAACGATGGTCCTGCTCGATAACGTGGTTCCAATAAGGAGAGGGTCGGCATCGACAGCGCCGCCCGAACTCGTCTAGGCTCCTCAGTTCCGCGATCGCGCGGGCATAGGCTGGATGGCCATCCACGTTAATCACTCGTGCCGGACCTCCCCAGGTTCGCCACAGCGCAAGCTGCTGAAACTGCTTCTCCGCCGTCAGATCACTGATGGGGTGACAGCATAAAATCAATCGTGTTTCCCTGCGAATCGACGGCCCGATACAAATACGTCCACCTGCCTGCCACTCGAACATACGTCTCATCTACCCGCCAGGAGCGGTTCGGCCTGCGCATCTCACGGCGAATCCGTTGACTCAGAATTGGCGCACAGCGTAGAACCCAGCGAGCGATGATTGCGTCTTGAAAGTGTCGACCACGAAACAGTGCTGGCCGTTTATTCTTCACTCGTTCACCGTACCAAACCCTACTCAACTCGTTTGCGACAGATCCACTGCTTGTGCACACTGGCTCAGATCTCGCATCTTCATGCCCATAGGTGCGCGTCTCTACGCCGGAGCGTATCGCTTCACAACGATGTCCCTGGCATGCTCGCGGGTCTTGGCTACGTCGTACGCGAGCTGCATTTGGAGCAGATAGTCCATGTCGGGGCCGAAGGCCTTCTCGATGCGCAGGGCCATCTGCGGGTGCTAAGCACCGGCGAAGATGGATGGACGAAAGGCGAGCGTGGGATTCAGCAGGTCGATTTTTGCCCATGGCGCTGGCTTCCGGACACCGGCCACAAAGAAGGCACGCATTTGGGAACGTAAACCGCCGCCCAGTTTGCGCCTTCGAGAGGGCCCTCCTTGATGTCCTCCACAACTCCGACAATCTCCATCGGCGATTGCAGCTGGCCAGCAGCGCGAATACCGTGAGCACCACGGCCACGACGATCAGTGTTGGAGGGTCCCAGGTGTCCGAGGCGATCCATCGAATCGACCCATTCATCACGGTTTCTGCCGGCGAGACGATGACGGAGAGGATGAATCAATCGCCGTCGGCATATCTTCACCGTTCCGCCGCGTGGCTGGTCGGGGTGTTTGCGGGCGCCGCGCTGCTGCTCGGCATCGTGGGGCTCTATGGCGTTGTGGCGTACTCGGTTGGCGGGAGGACTCGCGAAATCGGCCTTCGCATGGCGTTGGGTGCGCGGCCTGGAACGGTATACCGGTTGATCGTGGGCGAGGCCTGGCGGCTGGTGGCGACCGGCGTTGTGCTGGGTCTGCTGGGTTCGCTCGGTGCGGCAACGCTGCTACGTTCAATGTTATTCGGGGTCCGCTCGGAAGCGCTGCGCGCCGAGTAGATCAACCATGCTGTGATTTTCCGACTTGCCGAATGAAGTTCCCGAATGGCTCCAGGATCACGAGCCATCGGATTGGTTGGCCAAGACGCGGTCACCTGACGGATAACGCCCTATTCATTGATGCGTCATCGCATGATCTCCTCGATCGCCGTTTCCAGATCGATAGCGGGCACAAGTTAGGGTCGCCTGCCGTACGTCCCTCCGGCTGGAAGCATCTATTAAAGGTCGACTTCGGGCTGACCGGTGTTGGTCATCAAAACTCAATTCGTGACTGCGTTTCGCGGTGCCGCGGACCTGTTGGTGGCAATGCCCCCCTAATCGTCCGCACTCGGAAGCAATCCAAGTTGACGGAACGTCGTCTATGGTGACTTGTGCCAGGGCGATCTTGAAACGGCGTTCTGGTACCAATCCCGCCGCTTGGTTCACTTATGCGGAGAGTGTGACGTTGCAGGTTTGGAATCGAAGCATCCACGACCTTCGCCATTCACCATACCCCGTCAGGTGTACCATCGAATGGATGAAGATACCGCCAGACGTTCGAGCGGCCATTACGGAGATCGCGCGCATGTTCGGCCGGCAAGGCGGCAAGGCGTCCGCAAGGACATGACGCCAGAGGAACGCTCGGCGCGCGCGAAGAAGGCGTCCCTGGTTGCGGCTGAGGTTCGGACTGCGAAGCGTCTCGCACGGGAGGGCCTGAAGCGGGACAGGCAGGCGGCCAGACGGAAGCGGTCTGGACGAACGACGTAGGCTGAGGAACGTTCGACCAGCAACCAACGTCTTCTTCACTCAATCCGCGGTTTGGCGACTAAAACGGCCGTGTGGATTACTTCCGGATCGACGACTCACCCGGAACTGACGATCAGACAGCGTTTTACTGATTGCTGACCGACTCCAACGGTGGAGCGCTTGGCGAGCGAAGGGTCCGAATATCCCGCATCGGAGGTTGGCCAAAGAAACGGCTGTATTCGCGGTTGAATTGGCTGGCGCTTTCGTATCCGACCTCGAAGGCCGCACTTGCGGCGTCGAGACCATCCATGAGCATGCGGCCGCGCGCTGCCTGCAACCGTAGCTGTTTCTGATACTGAAGAGGGCTCATGGCCGTGAGCACCCGGAAATGATGGTGCAGCGTGGACACGCCCATGCCCGCGATTTCTGCGAGATCTTCCACCTGTAGCGGCTTGGCATAGTTCGCCTTGATCCAGGCGATCGCTTTTGCCGTCCGGTTGCTCTGCTCTCCTACCGTCGCAATGGCTTGAAGGCGTGCTCCCTCCGCGCTGCGAAGGATTCGGTAGATGATTTCGCGTTGAATCAGGCCGCTGAGAAAAGGAATGTCCTGCGGCGTGTCCAGCAGGTCCACGAGCCGGCAGCATGCACCAAGGAATTCCACCGTAGTTTCGCCGGTCGCCATGCCTGGACTGTCAGGCGGCGCTTCAGCCACTTGAATCTCTTCCCGGCTGAGAAGCTCTCGGACCACGGGCATTTCGAGTTTGAGCGATAACGCCAGGCAGGGCATCTTTTCACTTGCCTCGATCACCCGGCTGACGACCGGCAAATCGACCGATGTCAGCAGGAATCGCGACGCATCGTAGATGAAAATGTTTCGGCCGAGTTCTACTCGCTTTCGCCCTTGGGCGATCACGGTCACGCCCGGCTCGTAGGTGGTTGAGCATGGAGCGGTGGGGGCGGTGCGCCGGCGGAGCGACAGCCCGGGAATCTCCGTTGCCCGGTTCTCTGCGGAGCCAATGAACAAGGCAATCTTGTGAGCCAGCTCCGCCCGCAATTCGTGTGTTTGATCACGTAACAGAGACGCCGCTCCATTGGGCTTTTTCATACGCTCTCCTCTACTCTAGGATAACCGCTGGCTCTGTCCGTAGATCAACACTGCAAGAGGAATAGGCAATAAATCGGAAGGATCAGGATACCGCTTCCGGGGCGCTCGACTTTAACCTGGAGATGAGAGAAACAGTTCCGAAGGAGAAACAATGCAAAAGCGCAAACTTGGAAAGACCGGCCTGGAAGTTTCAGCCCTCGGGCTCGGCTGCATGGGAATGAGCTTTTCCTACGGCCCGCCCAAAGACAAGCAGGAGATGACTGCTCTTCTCCGGGCGGCCGTCGAACGCGGCATCACGTTCTTCGACACCGCCGAGGTCTACGGCCCGTTCACAAACGAAGAACTAGTGGGCGAAGCCCTCGCTCCCTTCCGCAGGCAAGTGGCGATCGCCACGAAATTCGGGTTCGATCTGAGTGGCAGCGATAACCGGCCCGGAGCGGCAGGCCTGAATAGCCGGCCGGAGCACATCAAGCAGGCCGCCGAGGGCTCGCTCAAGCGGCTCAAGGTGGATGTCATCGACTTGTACTATCAGCATCGCGTTGACCCGAACGTGCCAATCGAAGACGTAGCGGGGGCGGTGAAGGACCTGATTCAGGAGGGCAAGGTGAAGCATTTTGGCATGTCTGAAGCTGGAGTGCAGACGATCCGGCGCGCACACGCAGTCCAGCCGGTCACTGCGCTCCAAAACGAATACTCGCTGTGGTGGCGGCGCCCAGAAGCGGAAGTCATACCGACCCTCGAGGAACTCGGAATTGGGCTGGTCCCGTACAGCCCGTTGGGCAAGGGCTATCTCACGGGGAAAATCGACGAAAACGCGAAGTTCGACAGTTCCGATTTCCGCAGCACCCTGCCTCGCTTCACGCCGGAGGCTCTCAAAGTGAATCAGGCCCTGATCGATCTGCTTGCGAGCATCGCGAAACGAAAGAAGGCGACACCTGCTCAGATCGCGCTCGCCTGGCTGCTGGCGCAAAAGCCGTGGATTGCTCCCATCCCCGGAACCACGAAGCTGGCGCGCCTGGAAGAGAACATCGGGGCACTCTCAGTGGAACTCACACCCGACGATCTGCGAGAGATCGATGCCGCCGCGTCAAAGATCACGGTGCAAGGGGCTCGCTATCCCGAAAAGCTGGAGGCGATGACCGGCCGCTAATATTCAATTCACGAACAGTAAAGGTTGAAGACAATGGAAATCAAACGAAGTGGTTCACAGCCTTCCGGTAAGGGACCGGCAGATTGGTTTACGGGCACAGTTCGTATTGATCCGCTATTCAACCCGCCCGCTCCGGCGCGGGCTTTCGGCGCCAGTGTCACCTTCGAGCCCGGCGCTCGGACGGCATGGCACACCCACCCGCTGGGCCAGACTCTGATTGTGATGGCTGGTTGTGGCCGGGCACAGCGCTGGGGAGGCCCGATCGAGGAAATTCGGCCGGGTGACGTGGTCTGGATTCCGCCTGGTGAAAAGCATTGGCACGGCGCTACTCCAACCATGGCGATGACCCATATCGCCATTCAGGAACAGCTCGACGGCAAAGCAGTTGACTGGATGGAACAGGTCAGCGACGAACAATACACAAGCTGACGAAGGACAGGAAGGGTCGGCTGCCTGGTCGATTCCGATCGCACCTGCCCCGAGTGCCAGGCTGGTCTGGAGCAGTTCTGCCCGAACCTGACCCTTACCTACAACTCCCCGGACAAGCACCTCGGAGGCGTCACCCACGGTGGCTATTCCGACAGCATAGTCGTCGATGAGCGCTTTGTCCTCCGAGTCCCTTCGAACCTCAATCTTGCCGGAGCAGCGCCGCTTCTCTGCGCCGCAATCACCACATACTCACCCATGCGGCATTGGTGCGTAAATCTGTGAACGAGCACTTTCCCGATTCTGACGTCCGCTTCCCGGCAGTTAACCGCCTCGGCTTTACCCGACGCGTACGTACGTGAGCCGGGCGCTATTGCCCGGGCACGCCGGCTAACACGCCAGGCGGAACTTCCAGCGAAGGGTCCTGCACATATTGCGGCCCAATTGCATTCATCACAAGCTTTTGAAAGATTTCAAACCTGACGTCAAAAGTCGTGCCGGGTTTACTGCCGCCCGGAATCCAAAGCTGGATGGTTTCCGGTGGTGCACTGAGCGTCAGCGGCGTCAGATTGCGCAATTGGTCGAAGCTTTGCGCGGTGTAGAACGCGCGAACTAGGTACTCGCCAGATACTGTCGACTGTCGTAGTTCGAAAACCAGCGCGCCGCCCATAGTGCAATAGTCCGGTTGATAGCCGGGTAGTTGCCAGTGCAGGTTAAGAAGTCCGGCCAATCCGGTTACGTAGGCATCAGAACTAATCACTGCAATCACCCGTGATGTGGCGTCTCCAAATGCACCAGGAATCGTTTCGTCCAGTACCGCTTGCTTCATGGAACGTAGTATGTGCGCGGCAGCGTTCGAGCTCTGCACTTGGGCCACGTACGGCGTTCTAAGTGCAATACCCAGAGTAAGGTTTGTGAGCCGGGTTGTTTGGGAAAGAGTATCCAACGAAAGTTGCCCCCAACCCACATCGGCGAGCGGGAAGCCATTCGCGTATTCCATCACAAACGGGTCGGCCGCTCTGTTGGTTGCTGCAAGTCCACCCTCGTCAATAACGTTGCCCGTGTACAACAGGGTTGTAATAGCACCCAGAGGAATAGGTTGAGTGGTTGGATCGGTGATTCCTAGCGGCGTGGGGGGCGGTGGCTGCACCCCGTTTTGATAGTTGAACAGGACGCTGCGAATGAGAGAGAACTCGCCGCTATAGGCGGACGCCAACGCTGTTCCACTGTTGTATATCTCTTGAGCCTCGTGCGCCGCGCGAACCGGGTCGACGGCTGCCATATTGGCCAAGATGGGATCGAAAACCGGGTCGGCTGTGCCAAGCGGGTAGGAGTGTACGGGCACGGTTATGCCATTCAACAACCCAGCCCCCAACTTCGTGGCGGTGAGGTTGGAACGCTGAATGGAATTGGCGCGGAAATACGAGCGCGCTAGATCCGCGCTTGAGTCGCCTGTCAAGAGCCCCTCGAAGAGCAGATAGCTGCGGTAGTACGCGCCAAGCAGGACTTCCGCCTGCTCCCCGTGGACTGTCAAATAGCCCGGCTGGAGAACCCCGAAGTCGGGGTACGGCCTAGGTGAATACTGAGCGTAATCGGCTTGAGATAGTGTGGGTGCTCGGACGCCATGACGGCCAAAGATGATGATCTGCTTAAGCACTGTATCGTCATTTGGAACTGTCTGTCCCGGCACGGGCGCAACGATTATTAGCGCAAGCAGTACACCGGGTAGCATCAAGTTGCTTCTGAATACATTCATCATCCATTGAGTGGCGCGCCACTACGCATTGTCTCGGGCTGTGGCGAAGGATTCGACTCTTCGGGATTTCAAATCCTGGAAGTCGGCTTCGGTCCGGCTTCTCTCAAATCTGACTGAGACGATGAATAAGCACTTGCATTCCTGCCGGTCGCTTCCGCGTAGCGCGGCGGAGTGCACCCTCGCCCTCAACGCGGCTTGCCGTACCAGCGGGCGTGTTGTCGTTTCAGGCGCGCGACGTCATGCTCGAACCACGTCAAGAATAACTGCCGAAAGGCTGCCGCGGCTTCCGGCGCGGCTATTTCCCGGCGGGCGATTTGCACGATCAGGTCCGCGGCATGTACACCGGACATGATGGCTTTGACGACGCCGTGGGACGCTGTGGGATCGAGGACCGCGGCAGCGTCCCCACACAGAAAGTAGCCGTCTCCGGCGCACTCTGGTACCAGGCGCCAGGTAACATCCGCGGTCTGCACGCGGCCGACCTGCCGCAGAGATGCGAATTCGGCGGGTGAGAAATTCTGGTCGATGGAATTGTCTTCCACGTTGAGCCGCGTCCAGTTGTAAAGGCCGGGACGGACGCGGGCCGTCCAAGTCCAACCGGTCGCGTCGACAAAGAAGCCGGGATTATCGTCGCGTGCCGGGCATTCGCCTTCCATGTAAGCGAAGTGCGCGATCAAGCGGGGAGACCGGGTCTGAATTTCAAGATTCAGATGGCGAGCGAGCCAATTGCCGCGGCCTGCCGCGTCGATCACAAAGGTGGATTCCAATTTGCCCAAGTCGGTTTCGACGCCAGCGACACGCGGCCCCGTAACAATCGGCCGTAACGCCCTGCCCGGCTGCACGATCTCTACCCCCATTTGTCTGGCTCGCTGGAGCAGGACGGCGTCAAACTCCTGCCGCCAGGCCTGGAGTCCGCGAGTGGCGCCGGTGCTAGTGGGCTTGAACGCCTCGAAAACAGTTGTGCCTTGGCATTCCACCCAGTTCCCGTCGAACCGCAGGAAGCCTGCGGCAAGGACCGCATCCAGCACGCCCAACTGTTCCAGCAGGATCTCGAAGCCTGGATGGAGCGATTCACCCGGACGGTCGCGCGGGAACAGTTCGCGCTCGAGCAGGATGGTGTGCAGGCCCCGCTGTGCGCAACGGATCGCGGCGCAGGAGCCCGCCGGACCACCCCCAATGATGATCACATCGGCCACGGTGTTTGCTTTCAGGGTACGCCGGAAGGTTGGGCGAATGCGGGTGGGGGAGTGGCGCCGCGGGGATCGAGTAGGTTAGCGGCGATGCTCGGGCGCCGGTGCGGGGCCAGTCGCCGGGGAGAAGTATCAGGCGGCGTTGTTGCTGCAAGTGCATCGCGAGTTGGTCTTCCAAGCACCGCCAGAGGAGACACAGAAGCTGGCTGCCATGGTCAAGCAGGAAATGGAGCAAGTCTATCCGCTCGCCGTGCCGCTGGTGGCGGATATCGGGGCGGGGAGAATTGGAGGGATGCGAAGTGAAGACTTCCAATCTGTTTCGATCGCGTACGCGACGCCGAAAACTGGCGGCCTGCTGCTTACTCGTTGTAGGGGTACTCTAATGAAATAATGGCAACACCACCATCCAATTCGACTTTGAAGCCTTTGTGTTGAAGCATGTCGTTAAGGCGACGGAATAACAGCTTCGTCTCACTTGCCAGATCATACGCAATGGAAGTGACAACGAGTTCCTTTATGCAGTTCAAATTGGCCGTGTCCTGGCTGGTGGTCGACTGAGCGATTTTCATGTCGATGAACCGTCTCACAGCATCCGATCCAAACAGTTCCTCAGTGATCCGCTTCGAGACAAGATTGGCTTCGTGTTCGACCGGTACATCGGACCAACATTTGATCCCTAATGTTTCGACCTCGCAGTCTGAAAGTACGGATCTGAGGCTGTCTACAGCGGCTTGATTCTGAGCCCACACCTCGGGCGTGTTGCAGTACTCCTGTACGAAGTGCTGCAATTCGTGCGCGAAAGTCATTGTCAAACCAATCGTATCCGAACAAGTGGTCCCGTGAAGATAGATGAGCCGATCAAATGCAAAATGGCCGTCAATAAATAAGGTCTCCATGAGTTCGTGCGGCGGGTAGTGCAAGCCACCTTGTCTCGGGTTCTTGTAGAAACCGCGATTCGTAGGCCCTGTATCGACCATGATATCTTGCCAGTCTTCGTCGTCGAGAAAACACAGCAACCGAACATCAGGAAGCCGATTCCCGAAGCACGCTATCACACGCTGCGCTGCATCCTCACGCTGTTTCTTGACTGTTTCGTCAGCTGATATGACCTTCAAGGTGGGAAGCATAACTCCGCCAGTATCGCACCGATCATGCGCGATCGGGGTGGGAAATTGGGTGCGATGCTGGTTGCGGACCGGCCGTTTCGGTCCCCACCTTGAACGCCGAAGAACGACTGTCAGACGAGGCGAATTCGATGTCTTGCGTCGTGCTACGCTGTAATACATGCCCAAGGAAACCATGACTGTCCGCATCGAGCCGGAGACGCGCGAGGCGCTTGACGCCATTGCCACGGCTCTGGATCGTGACCGAAGCCACGTGGTGAACGAGGCTCTGGCGACGTATGTCGAAACGCACCGGTGGCAGATTCAGCACATACGGCAAGGGCTACGTGAGGCGGATGCTGGCAGATTCGCGAGCGAAAAGGACGTGAAGAAGGTGATCGCCCGGTTACGGCGGAAATGACCGTCCGCTGGTCCCAGACGGCGCTGCATGATCTGGATTCTCTGCACGACTTCGTCTCCGAAGATCGTCCCTCGGCGGCTGTGGACATGGTCGAGCGGATACTATCGGGTATTGACGCACTGTCGCGCCATCCGGAGATGGGCCGTAAAGGCCGAGTCGTGGGCACGCGGGAATTGATCATTACTCCGTACGTGGTTGCGTACCGGGTAAGAAACGACGTGGCGGAGCTGATTGCCATCATTCACTCTGCGCGGCGATGGCCGGGCTCGTTCTGAAAGCTATTCCACCGTTGTCACCTTGGTGATCAAGTGAAACTTGCCCGGCTCGCGGTTCGCGCGGGCGGCTAGCGCCAGCGATAGCATCTGCACCGGCAAGATTTCGAGAATGGGAGTGGCCAAAGTCCAGGGGGCGGGCAGACGGCAGGCGGCAAGCTCTGCTGCCGATCCGACCAGAGTGGCCCGGCCGCCGGCTTTGCGAACATCGTCGACCAAGCCCTTGTTCAGCAACGCGCCGGCGCGTTCTCCTTCGAAGACCAGCACGAAGACTCCGGGGCCGGTCATTTCAAACGGTCCATGACGGAAAGCGGCACTGCTCATTCCCTCGGCGTGAAATTTCGTGGACTCCTTCAGGATGAGCCCGCCGGTTCCGGCGGTGGCCAGCGAGTCGCCACGTCCGGCGAGAAACAAATGCTGCACATCCTGCATCTCGGACCAGAGCTCGCGGACGTGATCCCGCCAGTCGTTCAGATATAGTTCCGCGGCAGACGCGGTTTCGTGTAACTCGTCTGAGACGCGCCCTCGATCTCCCGCACAAAGCACACCGCGCAGCCACTGCAAGGCCAGAAGTGATGCGACATAGGTTTTGCAGGACACCGAAAATTCATCGCCTGCCTGGGTCAGCACCACGGCGTCGGCACGCGTGGCCAGATCTGAGTCGGCATGATTGGTCACCGCGATGACCGGCGCGGCGCCGCGCAATTCGAGCAGCCGGAGCACCTCCACGCTTCGGCCGGATTGCGAGAGCACGACCAGCAGTGTGGCGGCGTCGAGCACCTCGGGCATGGAATGAATCAGCTCGGAGGTTTCGACCATCAAGGTCGTGACGCCCATTCGATTCAACGCGAAGAACAGCGGATACAAGGCATGGTACGATCCGCCCATCCCGGTCAATACCACTCGGCGGAACCTGCCGCGCTCCAGATCGCGCGCCAATTCCGCAAGCGCCGCGGATTCCTTTAGACCGGCCAGCGTGCGATCCAAAACGCGCGGCTCATCCAGCAGATCGCGGAGATAGCCGCCTTCCAAAAGGGAGAAATCGAGACCCATGTCGTTCCCATGATAGCCGGTGTTATACTCCGCTCACGGATAGTCCTTCATGCGTATCGCCATCATTGTTTGTCTCGTGAGCCTCGGGTACGTGGCCGCAGCACGTGAAAAAGATCCAGGGCTCGTCTGGTCGTTCGAGCGTGCCGACGAACTGCGGAGCATCGCGACCTCCCATGCGCGTATCATGCAGCTGCACAACTTCGCCACCGAGGGCCATTACGCGCTGCAGGTGGATTTCGAAGCGGTGGAGCGTCCGCAGATCGAGCTGGATGCTTCGGCAGTCAAACCGGATTGGCATGCGTACGGCGCACTTGGATTGGATGTGACGAATCCATCGGAAGAGCCGCTGGGATTCTCGGTCGAGGTCGAGGACGCCGGCGGCGCCAAGACTTTGGCTCACACCGCGATGGATTTGCAGGCTCACGAATCCGGCAGCTACGCGCTGGCGCTCAATTTGCCTCTTCCGACCGAGATGGGAATGCGCGGTGAGCCGCCGGTGCCTCATTTCACTCTGTTGGCGGAGGACCATCATCCGGTTGAGCTCAGCCGGGTATCGAAAGTGCGCATCTTCCTGACGAAGCCGGTGAGGCCGCGGACTTTGGTTTTCGACAACATTCGCCTCGCGCCGGGAGTCTCTTACGACAAGATCGTCGATCCATTTGGCCAATATGCGCGTGCGGATTGGAAAGGAAAACTGAAAAACGAGGCCGCGTTTGCAGCCGAACGGACCAAAGAAGAGGCCGAATTGAGAGCCCACCCCACGCTGCCGGAACGCGATGAATACGGTGGCTGGGCGTCAGGACCGCAACTCGAAGCCACAGGTTACTTCCGAACGGTGCGGCAGGATGGCAAATGGTGGCTGGTCACTCCGAGCGGCCATCTTTTTTTTTCGCTCGGCTTCAATTCCGTCAACACCGGCGAGGGCGGCACGGTGGTCCTGGGCAGAGAACAGATGTTCGAGTGGCTTCCGGCGGCGGGCGATCCGCTGGCGAAACACTACGGCGCTTCGGGTTGGGGATCACCGGTTGGGCTCGCGATCAAGTTCGCGCAAGGCCGGACATTCCAGTTCTACACGGCCGATCTCGAACGCAAGTATGGCGCCGATTGGTTCGAGAAATGGAAGGCGATCACGCTCCAGAGGCTGCCGGCTTGGGGGTTCAATACCATTGGGAATTGGTCGGACCCGCGTCTGTATGAAGCCAAGCGCGTGCCCTACACGGCGACGCTGGATGTCGAAGGCAAGTTCGCCACAGTTGCCAGCGGCACCGATTACTGGAAGCGTATGTCCGATCCTTTCGACGCCGCCTTTGCTGAAGCGGCCGACAGCAGCGCGCGCAAAGCGGCTGAGAAGTGGGACCGCGACCCCTGGTGCATCGGTTACTTCGTGGACAACGAACTGTCGTGGGGAAGCATGCGGGACGACAAAACCCGTTATGGGCTTGCGCTCGGCGCATTGTCGCTGGACGCCGCGTCGCCGGCCAAACGCGCGTTCATCGAGCAGCTCCGGAAACAGTACGCCAGCGTTCAGCAGTTGAATGCCGCCTGGGGAGCGCAGTTCGCCGATTGGTCCGGGCTCCTGGAAAAACCATTCCAGCCGGCCGGTGGCTTGAGCGCCGCTATGCGCGAAGATCTGGGTGCATTCGTCAAAGCCTTCGCCGGGCAGTACTTTCGCACGGTGCGAGACGCACTTAAGAAATACGATCCCAACCATCTGTATCTCGGCACGCGGTTCGCGGGCTATACGCGCGAAGGCGTTGAAGCGTGCGCGGAGTTCTGCGATGTGCTGAGCTTCAACATCTATCGTCCTCGCGTGGAGGCGGCGCAATGGAGCTTTCTCAGCGAACTCGGCAAGCCCGCGATGGTTGGTGAATTCCACATGGGAGCGCTCGATCGCGGCATGTTCCACACCGGTCTGGTCAAGACTCACGACCAAGAGAAGAGAGCGGAGATGTTGACCGACTATGTGCGCAGCGTGATGGACAATCCCACATTCGTCGGATGCCATTACTTCAAGTACGCCGACGAACCCCTGACCGGGCGCCCGGGCGACGGTGAGAACTACAGCATCGGCTTCACCACCGTGGTGGATGGCTTGTATCCGGAGATGATTCAAGCGGCGAAGACTGTTGGCGGAGAGATGTACACCCGGCGCAGCCGGCCGAGTCAGAATACCAGATGATTGCTGCCGGCGATCAAGTCTTTCTTGACTCCGTGCCAGTCAAACTCTCCCGTTGTGCCTGCGGGCAATGTGACCTCAGCGTTCAATTGACTCCCATTGAGTGCCAGTCTTACGCGGATCTCGCCTTTCGGATGGGGGATCACGCCGGCGGCGTGCGTCAGCTTGCCCAGGAACGGGCGGATCAGCACACGGCGGAAACCCGGCGCCGACGAGTCGATGCCGAGCACAGTGCGGAAAAGTTCATAGTTCGGGCTGGCGCCCCATGCGTGACAATCGGAGCGTGCGGGGTCTTCGGTTTCCGCCCAAGTCGTCAGGCCGTGCTCCAGCATGATGCGCCAGGGTCCCAGGAGGTCCAGGTAGCTGTCGCCGGCGCCCGCCTTGTTCAGCGCGGAATGCAGGTAATGGCGGAAGTAGATCGAGCATTGAACCAAAGACTTGTCTGCGATAATCCGCTCGACCAGATCCTTGGCTTCCGCGCCCGTGCTCACGTCCGCCAGAATCGCCAGCACGTTTGAGTGTTGCGAGAATCGGTTTCCGGCGGGAGTATCCGCGAACAGCTTCCGCTCGTTCGACCAATAAAGCGTGCGCACAGCATCGCGGAGCTGGTCCTCGGCATCGCGATCGTCTTCCGCTACCGCTTCCGATCCCAGCGCTTCCTCCATCTCCGCGGCCCAGCGGTAAGCCAGCAGAAGTTGCAAATCGAGCGGCGCAGAGCTGCCTTCGGCGGGCGTGGGCGGCACGCCGTCGGTCCATTCCTTGGTCCAGTCGATGAAATTCCACCACGGCACCCTGCGCAGCGAACCGTTTTCCTTCTGCCGCGCGGCGAAGAAGTCGAGTACGGCGCGCACACCGGGTAACATGCGGCGCACGAAGGCAGGATCGTCCTGATACATCCAGTAGTCGTGCACCATGCCGATCCACCAAAGCGAAAACGGCGGGATGTACTGTTGGAGGCGCGATGGCGCGCGGCTGTACGTCGCGCCTTCAGCGGTGCGGGAGGAGTCAATCAGCTCGATGGCATTGCGCATCAGGCGCGCGTCACCCGCGGTGTAGAGCGAAACGAGCGACTGGACGCGGGTGTCACCCACATATTGCAACTGCTCGTAGTAGGGGCAATCCATGTAGGTTTCGTGAGCGCACAGCCGCGCCGTATGCCAGCCCACGTCAAGAATCTTCTGCAATTCTTCCGGGCCACCCTCAAAGCGTGACTTTCGCTCGAACGGATAGCCGGTGTAGACACCGCGCAGATCCTCAATGATGAGCGGTTCGGCTGCGGTCTCGATATTTAATTCGACATAACGATAAGTTCGCCAGTAGAGCGGCCGGAATAGCCGGTGCGCGCCGCCATCGGGCAGGAAAACATCGCCGTAGCCCCGGAACTGTTTCCCCTCGATTTCGTTGCGGTTCCCCTTGTCGCGCTTGTTTGGCAGAAACAGCGCCTCGGCATAACGCAAGGAGACCGTCGAGCCTTTGCCCTGGCTGACGCGCAGCTCAGGATAGGCGGTCGTCAGATAGGTTTGATCCAGCAGAAGCCGCGCTTTGGTGTGCGCCGGTATTTCCAAATGCCCGGACTTTGCGGGAAACTCCTCCGGTGGATGGATGCCCACCGCCTGGCGCACTTTCGCCAGCCGCAGAGGCGTTTCTTCCATGGCGGGAATCTTCCGGGGCTCAAGCATCCAGCGGCTCGGCGCATCCTGAGCGTCGCGCGGCGCGCCTGGCGGGCCGACCATCACGGAAAGCCAGTGAGAATCATCGAAGTTCGGCTGCTCCCAGGCCCACGGATATTTCGCGCCATCGATTTTGTCACCAGGACCCACGGCAAAATACTCCTCCAATTCCTCGCGAGGAATCGGCGCGGCGCTAAATGCCTCGTCGGCGATGCCCTTCCACAATTTGCCGGTGTTAACGACGCGCTCGGCGGCGCCATCGCCCTGCAACAGGAAGCCGGTTTCGTTCGTGATCTGCGCCTCAGGCGCGGACGAAGAGTAATTCCACACCACCGCCGCAAGCACGTTCCTGCCGGACTTCAAATGTGGCGCCAGGTCTACGGTCTCGTAGCGCCAATGATATAAGTCGCCCCGGGCCGGACCCACGCTGACGCGGTCTCCGTTGACGTAGAGCTGATACCGGTTGTCGGCCGTCACGTGAACAACAAATGATGACGGTTTAGAGGCGAGCTCGAACGTGCGCCGGAAATGATACACGCCGTAGTCGAATCCAGAGGTGTGGGGAACCGAGATCCACTGGGCCGTCCAGACGTGCGTGAGAAGCTCGGGATTGGTGGCTGCGGAAACAGGAGTGAGTAACGCAAAAAGGACCGCGGCGGAACCTTTGTTTAGCGGGGCTTTCGGCATGGCCGCGACCATTGTAACTTGACGGCAGATCCGCGACCACGCCACGCCCAGCCAATAAAAAAGCCGCGCCCCCTCTCGGAAGCGCGGCCGTACTTCAGAATTGGCGAAGATGCTTTTAGTAATCCATCCCCTCGGGTCCGCCGTGTCCGCCGGGCATCGGAGCCGTCTTCTTCTCGGGAATTTCCGCGATCATGGCTTCGGTGGTCAGCATCAGCGACGCGATAGACGACGCGTTCTGCAGCGCCGTGCGAGTCACCTTGGTCGGATCGATGACGCCCGACTGCACCAGGTCCTCGTACTTGTCGGTCGCGGCGTTGTATCCATAGTTTGGATTGCTGTTGTTGCGAATCGTGTCCACCACGATGGCGCCTTCGCTGCCCGAGTTGGCCACGATCTGCCGCAACGGTTCTTCGCAGGCGCGCCGCACGATGTTCACGCCGATCTGCTCGTCGCCCGCGATCTTCAGGTCAGCCAGCACCTTCGACGCACGCAGCAGAGCCACGCCGCCTCCCGGCACGATGCCTTCCTCAACTGCGGCGCGGGTTGCATGCAGAGCGTCTTCCACGCGAGCCTTCTTCTCCTTCATCTCGGTCTCGGTGGCCGCGCCGACCTTGATCACCGCTACGCCGCCGGCCAGTTTCGCCAGCCGCTCCTGCAACTTCTCGCGATCGTAGTCCGATGTGGTCTCGTCGATCTGCGCGCGGAGCTGCTTGATGCGGCCCTCGATGCTCTTCTGGGTGCCGGCGCCGTCCACGATAGTCGTGTTGTCCTTGTCCACGGTCACGCGCTTGGCGCGGCCGAGGTCATCGAGGCGCACGCCCTCGAGCTTGATACCGGTCTCTTCCATGATGGCCTTGCCGCCGGTCAGGATGCCGATATCCTCGAGCATCGCTTTGCGGCGATCGCCGAAGCCCGGCGCCTTCACAGCGACGGCGTTCAGCGTGCCGCGCAGCTTGTTGACCACCAGCGTGGCCAGGGCCTCGCCCTCCACTTCCTCGGCGATTACCAGCAGCGGCTTGCCGCTACGCGCGATCTGCTCGAGCAGTGGCAGCAGATCTTTCATGTTGCTGATCTTCTTCTCGTGGATCAGGATGTACGGATCCTCGAGAACCGACTCCATCCGCTCGGCGTCGGTCACGAAATAGGGTGAGAGATAGCCGCGGTCGAACTGCATGCCGTCCACGGTCTGTAGCTCGGTCACCATGGTCTTGGATTCCTCGACCGTAATGACGCCGTCCTTGCCAACCTTCTTCATCGCGTCGGCGATGATGTTGCCGATGGTGTGATCGCTGTTGGCTGAAATCGTCCCGACCTGCGCAATCATTTCCCCGGAAACGGGCTTCGACAGCTTCTTCACTTCCTCGACGGCCACTTCCACGGCCCTCTCGATGCCGCGCTTCAGAGCCATCGGGTTCGCGCCAGCAGCGACGGCTTTCACGCCCTCGCGATAGATCGATTGCGCCAGAATCGTCGCCGTGGTGGTGCCATCACCGGCCACATCCGACGTCTTCGACGCCACTTCGCGCACCATCTGCGCGCCCATGTTCTCGAGCGGATCCTTCAGCTCGATTTCCTTGGCTACCGTCACACCGTCTTTCGTGATGTTCGGTCCGCCGAACTTTTTCTCCAGAACCACATTGCGGCCCTTGGGGCCCAGCGTGACTTTTACAGCATCGGCCAGTTGGTTCACCCCGCGGAGAATGGCCTGCCGGGAATTTTCTGCGTAGACAATCTGTTTTGCCATGTATGGATTCCTTTCTTCCTTAGCTAGCCTTCTTCGCAACCTTGGGCTGATCTTCCAAAATGCCGAGAACTTCGTCCTCGCGCATGATCATGTACTCGTCGCCATCCAGCTTGATGTCGCTGCCGGAGTACTTGCCAAACAGGATGCGGTCACCCACGGCTACATCCAGCGGAACTACTTTGCCGTCTTCCAGACGTTTGCCCTTGCCGACAGCCACGACTTCGCCTTCCTGCGGCTTCTCTTTTGCAGAGTCGGGAATGTACAGCCCACCCTGCATCGTTTCTTTCTGTTCAATTCGCTTGACCACAATGCGGTCATAGAGCGGACGAATCTTCATGCTTCCACCTCCAGGTAGTAAGTAAGTTATTGGTCAGATTTGGGGATCGAGGCCACTCGACCCCGAAGCATAGTATTAGCACACTCCTGCCGAGAGTGACAACATTTTCTTTTAATCTATTGAAAACAAATGCGTTCTATGATTTGACAAATCGTACTAAAAAGAACATTTTGCGGCGATGGGATATGCTGGAATGCGTGCGATTCCTCAAGCCCACAGCCTTGCTCATTTTGCTGGCCGCTCTCTGTCTTAGTCAGGATGCCGCCGATCCGTGGCCGAAAGCGGATTTGCTCGATCCGGCCAGTCTCGCGAAAGAAATCCAGTCTGCCCAGCCTCCAGCCATCGTGTGCGTGGCGTTCCCGGTGCTCTATCGCAGCAAACACATTCTGCACGCAGTGGGAGCTGGACCCGGAAACAAACCTGAAGGTCTCGAAGAGCTGAGGCAGGCTGTCGCAAAATTGCCGAAGAACGCGGATGTCGTGATTTACTGCGGCTGCTGCCCGATGGTAAAGTGCCCCAACATCCGGCCGGCATACAGCACGCTGAAGGAGATGGGCTTCACCCACATTCGCGTTCTGAACATTCCCACCAACATGCACACGGATTGGTACGAGAAGAACTATCCCTCGGAGACTGGCACGCAACAAAAATAAAGGGTCGCGCTTGTGTCGCACGACCCTCACTGCAGAACGATTGGCTAAGACTTAACGGCGTCCGCCAAATCCGCCACCACCGTGGAAGCCACCGACCGTGCTGCCACCGTGGAACCCGCCCATTCCGACGGCTCCCCCGGACCGGAATCCACTAGCCGCTGGAGCTGCCGAGTGCCGTTCGAATCCTGACGTGCTTCTGAAAACACCAGCGTGGGCGGCGACTGCTGGGTAGCGGTAATGTCCCCCGCCGAACAGACCCGGATGTCCCCACACGAAACCCGGCGAGTAGAAGCCCCAACCAAACGGGTTATAGAAGAATCCATTGCCCGGCAGGAACGCGTAGAAGCTCCAGTATGGATCCCAATACCAACCTGGTCCATACCATCCGCCGTACGCTGCTACTGAGTAGGCCATGCTCACGTTTGCGTCTGCTAAGTACTGGCCGCGCAACTTGCTCCAGCGATAGAGTGGGTCCGTCTCGACCGCTTCCTTATTCAGGCTTTGCGATTTGAGCGCCGCGTTCGCCAACAGAACTTCATGCCCCTTCTTCAGATTGGTGTGCGCGTCTCCCTCGTATACCGTCGCTTTCCCGTCGAGCACACGAATATCGCCCGGCTGCGCTTGAAAATCGTACAACCCTTCTTTGTCGATCCTGGTCGTTGTTGCACCGATCATCACGGAGAGATCGTTCTCTTTGTAAAGCTGGTCGACTTCCAGCATCGCCGAGCCTTTCACCAGCTCGACTCGTGTGTCCGCCAAACCCGGCGACACCATGCGCACTTCGCTGTTGTCGCCCAAACGGAAATACACGCCCGGCGTCAGCAGCAGTTCTGCCTTGCCCTGGCCCGTATCCAACACTTGATTCGTCTCGAGCAACGTCGAACCATTCTGCTTCGCGGGCAAATTCTGTCCATCCAGGGCCACCTGGCCCTCAACGTAGTTCACGGTTCCAGGCACCGCCATGGACTTGGTGTCCGCCATGGCCAGCGATGCTCCCGCGAGCAGAACCATCGCTGCCAATTTGCTAGCTGTCCATAAGGTCCTCATACCCTGCCTCTTTTCCACTTCCATCTATAGGGATGCGCGTGCCTGAAATAGCGTTGCCCGCCAGACCCATGGCTTACAAATCTTTACACCAAGCTGCGGAGTAGAATGCTAACGACATGCGAGTTTTATTGAATCTTTTCCTGTCTGCTGCGTTGTTGCTATGCGGTGCGCATTCTTGGGCGCAGCAGCCCATTCCGATCATCTTCGATACCGATATCGGCGACGACATCGACGACGCTCTGGCGCTCGCGCTCGCGTTGCAATCACCGGAGCTGGACGTCCGCGCGGTCACGACCGTCAGCGACGATACCGAGGGCCGGTCGCGCCTGGCATGGAAGGAACTCGGGCTTTACGGGCGGCACGACGTCGCTCTGGGCACTGGCGCACCTGAGCCGCTTCTCGACCCAATGCACACCGGCCGCGCCCCTCAGTTCACGGTGCTGACCGATGCCGATACGCTCCCGTCCGCTGCCCACCGCCGCGCATCTGAGCTGATCATCGAGACGCTCATGCAATCGCCGCGGAAAATCACGCTTGTGCCGGTCGGCCCGTTGACCAATATCGCGCTGGCCTTGAAAGGCGAGCCGCGCATCAAGGACAAAATCGAGCGCATCGTCCTCATGGGCGGTGCGTTCAACCTCCTGACCGCGGAATACAACATCCAGCGGGACCGCATCGCGGCGGAAATCGTCTTCAGCTCCGGCGTTCCCATCACCGCGGTGGGCCTGGACGTGACCTTGCAATGCAAGCTGGGAGCCCCGGATATGAAGCGCCTGCGCGACGCCGATAATCCCGCTTCACGGTTCCTGGTGCGGTTGATCGAGCTTTGGCAGAACGGACATCCGGATCAATTTCCGATCCTTCACGATCCGCTGGCTGTGGCCGTGACGCTGAATCCTCACTTGGTGGAAACGCAACTCGGAAGCGTGCACGTGGAAACGGCCAGCCCCCTCACTCACGGTATGACCATATTCACTCCCGCGGAACGCTTGGCACCCGACGCCCACGCGACCACAAGCGTCGCCCGCCAGGTGGATGCACATCGCTTCATCGAGATGTTTCTCGGACGCTTGTCCTCGGCGCCGCGAGGCGAACCGATGAGAAATGGCGGTGACTCCCCACGCTGAGCCGCGCGCAAAGCAAGCGGTTTCTTTAAATGTGCCCGAGACCGTTGGCCGGCGGCAGAATCTCCACCACCTGCGCCAGCGTGCGCCCGGCGCCGTCCAGAATCACGTTGCGGCGGCCGTAGAGAACGCACGTTTCCACCAGGTGCAGAGCTTTGCGCATCAGGGGGTCGGCGGTCACCCGAAAATACGGGTTCGGGTGGCTCGTGTGCGCGATGGCCTGGCCTCGCAGAATCGCGCCGAGCGGCTCTTGTCCTTCGAGCACCAAGGCTCGCGCGGGTTCAGAAAAATGTTCCAGGTTGATCTTGATCACCCCGAACGCAACCGGCGCGGAGCCGCCCTCTGGCACCAGCACCACCTCCCGTGAAAGCACGTTGCCCGCTAGCGTCCGTTCCAGCACGCGCAGGTGGATGTTCCGCCCGTAGGCGTTTTCGAGCGTCGGCGTCATGTCGCGCGGATGCACCAACAAACCACGGTAGGGTTCCGGAACTTCGGACGCACTGACCGTAGTCATCGGCGGCAGGGGCAGCCCTGCCTTCTCGTAAAACTCATCCAAGGGATAGATCAGCGTTGCGTCCGGCGTCACCCGCATTCTGATAGGACGTTCGAGAAGCCCGCGGGGTCACGATATTTGATTTATTACGGATTGCCGGATGAACCACCGGTGATTCGCCAAGCGAACATCAGGAATGAAGTCGCCGTGAGGTCGATGGCGGGCTCGACGGTGGCGTATGATTGCGCACGGTCCAGAAACACAGCGCCGTTTCCATTCAACTCGCCGAACCTGTCGCTGCCGTCCGCCGGGCACGCCCGCATTCCTGCAGGACCGCCGGTGACCCCATGCGTTTCCGGACCCTCCACAACGGCGCCCAGCAAAATCGGCGGCTGGCCGTCCTGCGATCCGATCAGATTCGCTATCTGATGGTGAATGCAATTCGGGAAAGTCGAGCCGTCGCCCACGATCAACGACGCTCCCCACGCGTTCGCGCCCAGCATGTTGGCCGCCCAGCGCCGCGAGTATTGCTCATGCGTACTCGAATGGCTCAGGTACGCATACGCTTGTGCCACCACCGCCAGTCCGCCAGCGTGGGATGCCGAATCGCCGCCATTCCACGGAGCGCCAAAACCGAAGGGATCCTGCGCCGCCTGCGCAGCCGCCTTATCCAATTGGGACTTGAGAGCGGCCAAAAGCCGCGCTTGCGAAACCTCCAGGCCATTGGGCTGGCCCGCAGCCGAAACCGCTCGATACAGCTCGAAGTGAGCCAGGCTGCCAACGTCGTAGAGATTCAGCGTGTCGGTATCCTTCGCCGTGTTCAAGTATGCATTCGCCCAATGCGCCGCGGCACGCAAGTAAAAAGAAGCATCGGTGTGCGGCAGTCCGGCGGGAGCACCATTGTTCGCAGCAGCAACAGCGAAATACAGCTCGGTTGCACCCAGCTCCAGATCGTCACGCCATTCGCTTTCTCCATAAAAGCTAAATGGCGCGGCCGTGAGTAACTGGCCTTTGGGCGTCGTATTCGCCAGATCAAAAATGTGCTCGGCCGCTGCCAGGCACTGGTTCGCGTAAGTCGGATCGTTCGCGCGGAAGATGCGATAGCACAGAGCGAAGTCCGCCGCCAGCCGTCCCGCCAGATTTGGGCTGACGGGCGACCCCGCCGGACCGGCGATGAAAACCGGCCTGTGGCGGATGAAACGGCTCTTTAGATCATTTCCGCCGAAGGCGTCGTCCACCTGCGGCAGCCGCCACGGATCGTGATCGCTCATCGTAGTGCCATTTCCCGTTCCGATGCCGACCTGATAGTACAGCGTTTTGCTTTGGTCGTCCCACATTTTCCGCAGCCAGTCGAGGCCGAACCTGGCCTCGGCCGTGAAATCCGAGGCGCCCGCGCCCATCTGATTCGGGAAATCGCGCACACCGATCAGCATTAGCGCGTCTACGTAGCTGGTGGTCTCCACGAACTTCAAGTAATCTCCCGCGTCAAACCAGCCGCCCGAGGCGTCGATCACGGCTCCGGTTGATTTCAGGTCGCCCTCCAGCCTCTCGCTGCTGCTGATATTCGGCGTCAGATAGACGGTTGCCCGCTTGTCATTGAGGTGCGCCGGCGCCGTTCGCAGGGCCGAAGCAATAAAGTCGGGACCGTCGCGCTGTGCCTGGTAGAAGCGCAGTGAATTAGTCAGAGCTTGTGAGTACAATTTCGCCGGCGTGTCCACACGGAACAGCGGAGAAGAAGCTGGCAACGGCCCACCTACCGAGATCGTGTATTTGCCCGGCGCCGTCACTTTGAAGTCGAGCGCGAAAACTGTGAACTTGCCCCAAGCACCAAGCTTCGCGCCGAGGGGTTCCGAAACCACAGCCTCTCCCGCGGCATTCCGGACCGTGAACGTCGCTCCATCCTCCGCACCCGGCGCCATCACGTAAGCACGCGCCTCCGTGCCGATCTCATAACCAAGCTGATTAACGCGCACATAAGCGCTTGCGGTTGGAGCGGACGGGGCGGCAATCAGAGCGTGTGATATGACGAGGCTGGCACATATAAGTCCGGGGCGCATTGCCCCAGTATAGTGCGTCGTCGAGAAATCCCAATTGTCCGGCGCTTACAGGCGCCCGCACCAGGAGTTGCTGGCACAGGCTGATCGGTTTACTTTGGATTGTGTGGACGTTTTGTACGTCGGCGGTAGTTGGCTTCGTTAGCTCCAAAGTAACGCGCAGACTCGGCGTTTTCTCCATGGCGGTCTGAAAGTGAGATCTATAAATGTGCGGGTACCACTCGCCCGCAGAATCCTGGACTTTGGCTGCGGTGTAGGCTGGGTGCTCGCAGAGGCGCAAACAGAGGGAGAGCCGCTGCGTTTTGGCGTTGACCTTTCACTTGACGCCTTGCGGGGAAAATGCGGCACCCAACTGCGAGCAGATCGAGAGAATCCGCGTATTGAGCTCGTGGTTGGGGATGGAACACGTTTGCCGTTTGCCGATGAGGCATTCGATGTCGTGATTGGTCACGTCTCGCTTCCATATATGGATACCCGAGACAGCCTGAGGGAAATCCATCGCGTTCTTGCCCCCGGGGGAAGCTTTCTTCTCACCTTCCATTCGTTCGACTATTTGAGGAAGCGTCTATGGACAAGCCTCCGGGGACTGGATTGGAAAGGCGTCATCGTGTGCGCATACCTAACGACCAACGGCTTGCTGAACCACTTCGCTCTGCCTCAGATGCCCGTCTGGTGGAACCGCAGCAGGTTTGAAACCGTGAACACTCCACACGGAGTTTGTAAGGCGGCTGAGAAAGAGGGTTTCACTCTGATTTCGGCGGAGCACGGCGCGAAGAGAATATTCTTCGTGGTAACCGCAAGAAAACCGAACCCAAAATCTGGGGGCGTCTTGCCAGCGCCGGGTTGGGCAGCTTACTCAGACTTGGCGAGCAGACTTTGAGGGGATCGGGGTACCCGTCAGCCCTTTTCATTCGCGTGCATTCGCGTTCATTCGCGGCCCGCTATCCCAAGAACCCCAGCTTCACCGACCCAAAGTTCGGGAAATTGGGAAAAACGCTAGCCAGCGCGTTATCGGGAATGCCGAACCAGGAGCACAGCGTGGCGCCGTATTGATCGATCGACGTCGTCGGAATCCAGCGCCCGCGCACGTCGGCGTCGTCTGGCCCGCCCAACTCAAACGTGGGAAACTTGCCGAAAATCTGACCGCCCTGCACCGCGCCACCCAGCACAAAATGATGGCTGCCCCACGCGTGATCGCTGCCGCCGCCGGACGTTGGCTGAAACGTGCGGCTGAAATCGGATTCGGTAAATGTGGTCACGTTCTGTGCCATCCCAAGTTCCTGCGTCGCCTCGTAGAACGACGCGAGTGCCGGGCTTAGCTGGGGATACAAGTTGTTGTGCGTCACCAACTCATTGGTATGGGTATCAAAGCCACCGAGCGAGCAGAAAAATATCTGCCGGCGCATCCCCAGATCGGCCTGTACTTGAATGATCTGCGCCACCTGTTCCAACTGGGCTCCTATGTTGGTTTTCGGAAACTGAGTTTTGAGCGTTGTGGCCTTTGCCAGCGCACCAGCCAGCGCTTTGGCGTCACTGATGCTGTTCGCCATGGTGTTGTTGGCGGCCTGCACGAGCGACATGCCGCTATCGAGCGTCAGTAAACTGTTCAGCGCGTCCAATCGGGCCTGCGACGCCGGCGTGCGGTTGAAGCCCTTGAGTTCCAGCGATTGCCCTGGTGTCAATGCAGCCGGCTGAGTGTTCACGCCGGTTCCCAACAAACTGTTCCCGTTCATGGAAACAAACGTGGGAAATCCGCTTGAGTTGATGTTCAGTGACGCGATGTAATCCGCCGCGCGGCCTGCCCAGCCCGTGGAACCGTTCCCTTGCGCCAGAGATGTCTGCCATTGGAGTTGCTGATCGGAGTGGGAAAACAGGTTCGACGGAATGGGCGCCTGCGCCTGTTGGTATTGATCGCGCGTCAGGGGCTGTACCAGCGATCCCACGTTTGCGACCACCGCGAGTTCCTTATTCGCAAACAGGCTCGACACTTCGGCGAGCTTGGCGTGAAACGCATACGGCGATCCCGAGACGCTCGTGACCGTCGGTGTCAAATCGGCGCCCGTGAGCGTCAGGCCGGCGCGCAGAGACTGGTACGCCTGGTAACTCGTGTCATCCATGGGAATGACGGAGTTGTTGGAGTCGTTGCCGCCGAACAGGAAAACACAGACCAGCGCGCGGTAATCGGGGCCGCTCTGCGCCATGGCAGGCAGCACGCCGAACGGCCGGAGGGCCAGCGAGCCGACCGTTGCTGCGCCGATGCGAATGAATCCGCGACGTGTGAACATTGTTGGTTTCCTTATTGAACGATCTGATACTCGCCTGACGTCAGCGCCACGTAGAGCGCCGCCTTGAGCTTTGCCTCCGTACCGCTAGCCGCGTTGGCCGCATCCATGGCTTGCTGCGTCAGCACCGGCGACATCGAGTGATGCAAAAAGACATAGCTGATGTAATCGAGCATGGCGTCCGTGCTGGTGGCGTTTTGCGTGAACGGCGCCAGGCTGACGGAAGTAGTGCCGTCCAAGGTACTGCCATACAACGCGTGGTTCACGACATCCGCGCGATTCGCCGCTGTGGCAGTCGAGTAGATTTGGAACTCCGGCCCAAGCAGCCCCTTTTCCGTGCGGTATTGCGGCGAGAAGTAGCTGAACACGCTCGGGGCATTGAACAGATTCTGTGCCATTTCGCTCGCGTACTGGTTGATGGTGTTACTTGCGCCGATGCTGGCGTTCAGGCCGCGTAGAACGTTTGCCAGAAACAGAACCGGCTCGCGCATATGCCCGAAGCTCTGATTGACGGCGGCAGTTGGGTCGTCATTCGCGCGGGCTTCCGCATCCGTCAGGATGGCCGTGATCACCGCCTGCATGTTGCCGCGAACCCCGTTACCGTCGTTGAGAAACACGTTCGAGACCCGCTGGATGTACCCAGGGCTGGGATTGCTCGTTACCAGATGCTGAATCAGTTGCTTGCTCACAAACGGCGCCACAGTATTTTGCTGCATCAGCGCGTCCAGCAGCGATTCGAGATCCTGCTCGGCGGTTTGCCCGGCTGGAATCGCCACGTTGCCGAAAATCGTTTTCCCGCTGGTGTCGTGATTGTGCTCCACGGCATACATCTGGCCGATGAAGTACGCCGTGTTGTCGTGTTGTGCCGTGGCGCCGGACACGGTGGGATAGGTCCAACCAGTCAGCACCTTGGCCATGTTCGTCACCACGCTCTGATCGTAAGTCGGAGCCGGAACCTGGTTCTGGCCGAGCATCGGGCTGCCGTCGGTGTTGAGTTGGTAGAGGCCCAGGGTGAACAACTGCATCAACTCGCGCGCGTAGTTTTCGTTTGCGGCTGTCCCCTTCGCCGGATTCGCTTTGTTGTTGTTCACCATGTTCAGATACCGGCCCATGGCGGGATTCAGCGTCACCGCTTTGATGATGTCCCGGTAATTGCCGAAGGCGTTGTCGCGAAGAACTCGCCAGTACGGTGGATACGCATACGCCTGGCGCACTCCCGACTGCGCCGAAACCACCCAGATCTCGCTGAGCGCGAAGGCCACACGCTGGCGAAGCTGGTCCTGCCCCGTGACCGCATTCTGAAAGAACGCTGCCTGCACGGGCGCAAGATTCGCGTTCGGCTTTCCATCAGCGGCGAGAATGGGTTGGTCTGGCAGGTCGGAGGTGTTCAGTGCGAACTGGACGCTTAGCCAGTTTGTAATGCCCATCTGCTGAAGCTCAGCGATGGATGCAGGCGTAGGCCCCCACGTCGCCTGGTCCAGGAATCGGGCGGCTGCATGGTCGTTCAATAACGCCGCACTGGTCTGGCCGAACCCCGGCAAAGCGGCCAAGATTGCCGTGGCTACGATGTATCCAATCCGTTGCACCTTACACCAAACACCGGCCGGCCGAAAAAGTGTCGCGGAAACTCTTGAATTTCTCATCAGGGCAGATCTGTTCTGAATTCAGAACAGAACCTTAAAAACAATAGCAAAAGACTATTGACGAAATTTACGATTCCGTTAGTATTGTTCTGAATACAGAACAGAGCAAGCCGTCGCCGAGTTCTCACGGCCCTGTTACCGGCCGCAATGCCTGTTCATTTCTCCTGGAGCTGGAATGGAAGAGTTTGAACGGCACGACATCTATTTCGTTGATCGGGCGGGGCAAAGAGAGGTCCGCGACCCCCTTCCTTACTACGGAACGCTGGAGGGCGCCAAGAAATTCTGCATGCGTTATTTTGAGGAGGTCGGCTCCCGCTACTTCCGAGCAGAAATTTACCGGGTGAGCGACCCGCTGAAACCGGCCGCCTTAGTCGACAACCCCAACCCTAAGTGAGCCGCGACAACTCCCGCCTCGACAAGTGTTGGACCATATAGGACGGGAGGATTGGTCATGATCCGAGCGCTCGTTTCGCTCTTGCTCGTCTTGCCTTGCGGGGGCGCCGAGATTTTCGGCGGCGCTCAGGTCGCCGAACTCTACCGTATTCGTCTCGATCGCGGCGATCTGCTGCTGGAGACAATCCAACAAGTCATTCGGGAAAACCATATCGCCGACGGCGCCGTGCTCACAGCTGTCGGGTCGTTGGGCGAATGCACATTCCACCGCATCAAATCCACTGGAGAGAAACCAGAGGACGAGTTTCTGACCGTCAAGGAGCCGCTGGAAATTCTCAATATTAACGGAGTGATCGCCGATGGCGAGCCGCATCTTCACCTGACCATGTCCGGCGCACAGGGAGCGTTCGGCGGGCACCTGGAGAAGGGCTGCCGGGTTCTGTACCGCGCGGAGGTGACCATCGCCAAGTTCTCGGGAACACCACTGGCCCGCAAAGCCAACAGAGAAGGCGTCCCCTTGCTCCAGCGGAAGTAGCCTATTCGTGCCGCAGCGCAAGGGCCGTATCAATTTTCGAGGCACGATACGCCGGTAGCCAGGCGGCTGAAAAGGCGGCCGCAACCAGCACTCCAACCGCACCGGCAAATACTCGCAAGTCCAGAACCTCTACTTGATAGAGCAGTCCTTCGAGCAGCCGCAATAGGATCCCGGCACCTGCGATTCCGATCGCGACGCCCACGACTGTCCAGCGCGCAGCACCCGATACCACCAACCTCGCGGCCTCCGCCGGCGTAGCTCCCAGCGCCATCCGAACGCCGATTTCCCGTGTTCGCTGCACCACCAGGAAGGAGATCAAACCGTATAGTCCAATCCCCGCCAGGGCAAGGCCTGTTAGCGCGAACAATAATAGCAATGCGGTCTGGAAGCGTGGCCTGACGAGGAAACGGTCCACTCGAGCGTCCACGGTTGCAATCTCGACCGGAACGGCCGGATCGACTTGCCGGATCGCCGCCCGGAGCAACTCCGCCGTGTCCCGCTCGCTGAGGTTCGATCGGACGATGGCGGTCGCGCGCCGCCACAAGGCGTCATCGCCGCTGCCGGGAATGCCGTCACCGGTATGCTTGCGAACCTGGTAGAACTCGGGCTCAGCCGGCCGGTCCAAGCCGGCGTTTCGGGCATCCGTAGCTACCCCGATGATGGTGTTTCGCCCTAAGCGTTTGCCAATCGGGTCGCTACTACCCGCAAGGCGCCGCGAAAGGGTCTCGTTCACCACGATATTGCTGAGGCCCGGCGCGCGATCGGCCTCAGAAAAGCTACGGCCACGTCGGATCGGAATACCGAGTGCCTGGAAATAATCGGCGCTCACGTAGCGCCATCTCACGCTTCCAGCCATGCCGCGATCGGTCGCGTTGCCTCCCGGATTGGCCAACGCCACGTACGGAGCTGTCCGTGGACCCGGGCCAGGAGGCATGGAATCGGTGATGGCGGTCGCCACCGCTCCCGGCATTTCCCTCAGGCGGGCGGTGAGCTCATCAAAAAAGTTGAACTGGCGCACTGACCATCCGGTCGGCTGCAACTTGCTGGAGCGAGGTCAGGCGTCTCAAAATTCGACGGCAACACGCCAATGATCCGCGTCGTCTCGCCATCTACGACGATACTTCTTCCAAGGACAGTTCGGTCCCCTCCGAACCTCGATCGCCACGTGCCGTAAGAAACCAGAGCCACCGGTTCCGCGCCTTCCCGATCCTCATCCGCAGTAAAGTTGCGGCCGATGTATGGCTTGACACCGAGCGTTGGCAAGAATGTCGCTTCCGCCCGGGCGCAGTTCAGCCGTTGCGGCGATCCCCTCCCAGATCGCATTCCGCCACTCCGCTCCACGACGTGAGATCTACGGCGCTTTGCGATGCCCGCCAATCGCGGTACGCGCCGGAGAACATGATTCCACTCAGCCCCAAGTGCGGCAGGATCATCGCCACTGAGACCAGGCGATCACCTCGCCGGTACGGCAAAGGGCGGAAGAGGCTTCGGTCCACCACGCTGAACACTGCCGTGGCGGCTCCCACGGCAAGAACGATCGCGCCGATTGCCGACATCGCGAAGCGCCTGTCGCGGCTGAATCCCCGGAGAGCATAGACAAGGTCCTGGCGTACATGGTCGACCCAGAGTCCACCCCAGACATCCCTGCTCTCGTCGTGCAATCGCAACTGGGTTCCAAATGCGCCCGAGCGATCTGGTGGCATCATCGCCCGATGCGTAGACATCTCGTCGTCAAGTTCCTGTTCCAGCCTGTCGCGGTTGAGCCAATGATGAAGGCGCCGCCAGAATCTGCCCATCTCTTTCTCCTTCAGGCTGTCCGCAGAATCGTTTGAATCGCGGCGGTTACGTGTTTGTATTCCGAAAGCTCGCGCTTCAGTTGTTTTTGGCCCTCTTTGGTGAGCTGGTACACACGTACGCGGCGATTGGTCTCGGAGACCCCCCACTCCGCCCGGACCCAGCCTTCCATTAACAACCGCTGCAAGGTTGGATAGAGAGAACCCTCCTCCGCCTCCAAAACGGAATTCGAAAGCTGCCGGATGCGCCGCGCGATTGCGTACCCATGCAGCGGTCCGGTTCTGAGTATCCGAAGAACCAGCATCGCCAAAGCGCCTTGAGGCATTGGAAACCTAGGCATAGAATTCTTATATGTCTAGCCCTGCCTCCATGTCAAGGCTGTTCTCGACCGGGGGTCCGGAGTTGTCTAAGTAATCGAAACCTGGCCTGTTACAATACGTCGAAGCTCTGGGAGGACCAATGGCCCAGAGAGACACCATGCCCCTGCAAGGCAAGCTCAGCGGCCAGGCCGTCATCAACGAACTCATCCGCAACATGGAGTTCGGCGAGTTTGAGATGGGCTACAGCGTCCTGTTGCCTTGCGTCTTCAGCCTGTATCTCCATCCCGACGACTACGCGCGGCTGGAAGGCGTATTCGATCTGATCGCGGAGGATGCCAAGCGCGCCCTCGGCGTCCGCGTCACGCAACTGAACACTAAACCCAAGATTCTCGGAGTGAAGCGCCCTGGCCGCCAGCCAAAGGAATACAAAATCGCCGGCAGAGACTGGACGCTGGAATTTCTCCCGGACACTGAGGGCACGGTTCCGCTCGGTGATGTCGAGATCCATTCCGAGCTGAATGAAACCGCCCAGCCGGGTTTCCGGGGCACCAAGACAACCCTTATGGGCCGCGAACCGTCGGTCACCACTCCTCGCTCGCCGGCTGTGACGCGGCGGACCTCCGAGGTGGTGTACGCCGAGATTCGCTACGAAGATGACTCCGGGCCGCAACTCTATCTGATTTCGCAGAATGAGGTCCGCGTGGGCCGCGGCGGCGACGAACAGCCCATGGATCTCGCCTTATACACCAACGACGAGGTCTCTCGCGAGCATTTCGTTCTGCGCCGCGACCCCGCCACTCGCCGGTTCTACATCCTGGATAAGAGCGTCAACGGTACGTGGTTGGAAGGAAAGCGGTTAAAGAAAGGAACCGAAGAAACGGTGCCAGATCGGGCGGCCATCAGTGTCGCTCAAGTGCTAACGCTTTCGTTCGAGACACGCCGATGAATGCAACCGTCTGCTGCCGCACCGGCGTAGCCAGCGACCCCGGTCAACTGCGCGAAAAGAACGAAGATCGCGTATATGCCGACGAATCTGCTGGCATATTCCTGGTGGTAGACGGGATAGGCGGGCGAGCCGCCGGCGAGATGGCGGCGCAAACGGCCGTGGATGTCATTGCACGCTATCTGCAAGATTCCGAGGGAGATGTCTCCGGGGCGATCACCGCCGCCAATAACGAAATCTACCGCCTGGCCGAGGAGCGCGAAGAATGGCGCGGAATGGCCTGCGTTCTGACGTTGGCGGTGGCACACGAGGATCGTATCACCGTCGGACATGTGGGGGATTCCCGGCTATATCTTATTTGGAATGGGACCCTGCGGAAGATCACTTCGGACCATTCGCTGGTCGGCGAATTGGAGGACCGAGGTACACTCTCCGAGGCAGAGGCGATGGCGCATCCCAAACGAAATGAAGTATTTCGGGACGTTGGATCGCGGCCGCGCGATGCCCAGGATGCTGAGTTCATTGAAATCAAGACCTTTCCGTTTCGCCCGGGCGCCGCGTTGCTGTTGTGCACCGACGGCTTGAGCGACATGCTGACTGCAGTGGAAATCAACACTATCGTCCAGCGATATCCAGGCGATCCCGTGGCGGTCGCTCGGGAATTGGTGGATGCTGCCAACTTCGCGGGAGGAAAGGACAACATCAGCGTAATCTTCGTCGCTGGGCCGGAATTCCTGGGCGAATCGAGGGCGCGGAACTCGATCACCCAGGTCCGGGAGGTCAGGAGTTGGTGGAGGCGGTTGCTCAACCGGCTGGGCCAATTCATCGAGCGCCATTAAATCCGCTCAATCCAACGATCGATTTGAAACCCCCGTAGACTAGTAACGTATTATTTCTCAACGGCTCGAAATGCTGCATGCCAAGCAGTTCGGCAGGTACGAGATCCTATCCAAACTGGGCAGGGGGATGACGGATGTCTACCTGGCGATGGATTCCGCGCAAAACCGCCGCACGGTGCTGAAGATTGTCGAGCAATCGGCTGACCCGTGGACGCAGATCGTGCTCGAAGCCGAGCGGCGAGGATCGGAAATCCAGAAGCAGCTTCACGAAGTGGATCCGCGTTTCCTCGAGGTTTACGACACCGGCGATCGAAGCGGCTGCTACTTCATCGCCATGCAGTACGTAGAAGGCAGGAGCCTGGCGGAGATTTTGCAGGCGGAGAAACGGATCGCGCCGGCGCGGGCCGCCGAGTACGCAGCCGAGGTGGCGAATCAGCTCGACAAGCTGCACTCGTTTCAGATCGAGATCGACGGGCGCAAGCGCGCGGTAGTGCATGGAGACATCAAGCCGGCGAACATTCAGATCTGCCCGTCGGGTGAGGTACGCCTGCTGGATTTCGGCATTTCCAAGGCCATCACGTTCACCCACCACCTGACCTATCACAACCTGGGCAGTCCGGGCTATTGTTCGCCAGAGCGGCTGCGGCGCGCGCAAGTGGATCCGCATTCCGATCTCTGGGCGCTGGGCGCGACGCTCTACGAGATGGTGGCGGGCTTTCCGCCGTATCAAGCGCAGAGCACGCAAAAGTTGGAAGAGCTGATCCGGTCGAAGCGGCCGCCGCGCGCGCTGCCGGACGACTGCCCGGCGCCGCTGAAGGCCGTGATCCGCAAGACGCTGGCCGGAGAAATTGAAAATCGGTACCCAACAGCGGCGGCGATGGAGCAGGATCTGCGAGCGTTTCTCACCGATCGCCCCACGCAGGCGGGAAGCGAGAAGCAGCGGGCGTGGGCTGTGAACCCGACGGTGGAGAAGGACCGGACGTCGCCGCGCGCGCTATTGAAAAACGTGCCGGAGATCGTAGTCCGGCTGCGAGCAACGCTGCCGTATCTGAAGAAGACATGGGTTCCGATCTCAGCGGTTGCCGTGGGGCTTTTGATCGGCGCGCTTCTCTATATTGAGATCGCTTTCGCTTATCGCTTCTGGGCAGATAGCCGGCCACTCAGGGGACATCACGACTATACCCACAGCTCAGTTTCGGAAATTGACGCCGATTGGAACCTGTACAAACAGCTCCGCGAGCGGAACCTTCCGTTGGGCCGCTACTCACCAGTTAGTTGGTTGACGGCTCCGCTGCGCGAAGCAACGGTTGCGGCGGCGGATGACGTGATCGAGCGATATCGCGACAGTTCCGATCCTTCGCTGAACGATTTCGATTGGCAGAAAGCGCGAGTCTGCCTGCAGCACGCGTTGGAATTGGATGGTTCGGACGCGGCAGCCAGGGGCAAGCTAGCGCTTGCGAACGGCTACATCACACTACTGGCGAAGCCGCAAACGAGCCAGACAGTGACGCAAGCGAAGGCGGGCTTTGATGAGGCGGCATACGACCTGCCGCGATCGCCGGACCCGCACCTCGCCTTGGCGCGACTCTACGTCTACAACCTGCGAAACGTGGGCCGCGCGGTAGCCGAGCTGTCCGTGGCCGAGCGCCTGGGCTTCAAAGCGGGTCCACGCGAGACAGAGCAGCAGGCGGACGGATATCTGTTCCGCGCCGAGCAGGAGCTACAGCAAGCCGACAAGGCGAAACCGGGGTCACCGGAGTCCGCCAAGGTCGCGGCACGGGCGCAGAGCGACCTACAACGCGCCTTCAATCTTTACGAGCCTATTGAAGGCTTCTCGAACGTCGGCTCCAACCTGGAGCGCGTCGACCTCGATCGGGCGAAGCTGCAATCGCTGCAGGCGAGGAATGAGTTAGCCAGCGCCCCGCGGAAGCGTTACGGGAAAGGGCACCCGTGGCGGTAACAAAAAGTTGGGAGCAGCGTACCGTCATCCAAATCGGGTCGTGGGAAAAGGTTGCGCCGGTTGAGCGCCGGCGCGAATTGCCCTGGCTGATCGGCGCGTCGGTGATGGTCTCGGCAGGGCTGGGCCTGGTTCTGTTCGCTAAGACTTTGAATTTTTCAGATTTGTCGGCGCGCTTGGACCAGGGCGAATTGCTCAATCTGAACGCGGTCACGAAGGCGGATCAACTTTTGCCGGCTCTCCAGATTTTTTCAGATCCGGCTGAGCGGCAGATGGTTGCGGAGCGGATTGCCGGCTACATCCAGAAGCACCGGCCGCTGCCAAATGTGGGAGCATTGGCGCGGTTGCGAATCAGCCGGCAGGAAATCGAAAGCGAACCGGGATGGCACGCGCTGCGCGACCAGCTTCAGCAGCAACTGACGCAACAGCGAGCCAAGGCGCGGAAAGGAGCAATCCGGCTGGCGCTCATCCCGGTGGCGAAGCTGAAGCCCATGCTGGTGGTTCGCACGCCGCGCGAATTCCGGCTGGCGTTCGCCGGCTGGATAGCCCTTTACCTGGCAGGTTTCTACGTTGTGCATTTGGCCTGGCGCCGCCAGGGATTTCATGGCGACCCCGCGATTCTTCCGGCGCTGCACCTGCTGAGCGGGATGGGGCTTATACTGGCGGTGAGTCTGCGCGATCCGTTGCGCGACACCCTGGAATTCAGCAAGTTCGCATGGGGCGTGGCGCTGGGTTGCGCTATCCTGCTGCTGCCGCTCTTCCGGTTCTTTGATTACAAGCGATTCTCGAAGTGGATCTATACACCGCTGCTGGCGAGCTTTCTGCTGTTTGTTCTGCTGATCACGCTGGGCTCCGGTCCGACGGGCAGCGATGCGAAGGTGAATCTCGGTCCGTTCCAACCGGTGGAAGTCATCAAACTGCTGCTGGTATTGTTCATGGCCGGGTATTTTGCGAGCAAATGGGAACACCTGCGCGAGCTGCGCGAGAAACGCCTGACGCCGGGCCTGCTGGGACGGCTGAACCTCCCACGCTTTTCCGAAGCACTGCCAGTGATGTGCGGCGCGGGCTGCGCGCTGGCTCTTTTCTTCGTTTTGAAAGATCTCGGCCCGGCGCTAGTCACGGGTTTTCTGTTCATGGTGATGTTCGCCGTGGCGAGAGGCAAAGCCGGGCTGGCCTTGTTGGGCGTGACTATTCTGGTTGTGGGTGTGACCATCGGCTACCACTTCGGCCAGCCGCAGACCGTTGTGGAGCGCGTCTCGATGTGGCTTTCGCCATGGGATAACGATGTCTCCGGCGGCGATCAACTGGTGCATTCCATATGGGCCCTGGCTACCGGCGGTCTTTGGGGATCCGGGCCGGGCTGGGGAGATCCGGCGCTGATTCCCGCGGGCCACACGGACTTGGTGCTTCCAGCCATTGGAGAAGAGTGGGGCTTCGCGGGAGTGGCGACCATCGGGCTGCTGTTCGCATTCCTGGTGAGACGGAGTTTGCGGATCGCGCGCGCGGCGGCGAGTGAGTACGCCGTTTTTCTAACGGTCGGGATGGCCAGCTTGTTTGCCCTGGAAATGCTGCTGATTTCGGGCGGCGTGCTGGGTGCGATTCCGCTCTCGGGCGTGGTCTCTCCGTTTCTCAGCTCGGGCAACACTGCGATGCTGGCGAACTTCTTGCTCTTCGCGGTGATCCTGTCGATATCGAATCAGACGCAGCGGCCCGAGATCGGTGAGCCGTTCGCGAGGCCCATCCGCTACGTGGGCGCGATTTTCGGTGTGTGTGCTTTCGTTCTGCTGGCGCGAGCAGCCTATTTCCAGGTGGTGCGCGATCAGGATTTCCTGGCTCGCGATGTACAGATTTTTGAAAGTGACGGGGTGAAGCGGGCGCAGCACAATCCGCGGCTTACATCGATGGCCCGCGAGATCCAGCGCGGCAGCATCTATGATCGCAACGGCGTGCTGCTGGCTACGAGCGATTGGAAAGAACTGGAGCGCTGTCGGGATCAATACGACAAACTCGGCGTGTCGCTGGATGCCGTTTGTTCCCGTCTGGAGAGCAGGCATTATCCGTTCCCCGAGCTGACCACGCATTTTCTTGGAGACTGGCGCACGGGCGAGAATTTTCATGCGACTAATGCGTCGCTGGTCGAGCATGATTCCAACGCGAAGCTGCAAGGCTACCGCGATTATCGGGAGCTGGTGCCGCTGGTTCGCTATCGGCACCACCCGTGGAATGCCGGCATGGCCCAACTTCGGAGCCGGGACAGGACTGTGCGCACGTCCATTGATATTCGGTTGCAAGTGCGCGCCACTGAGATTCTGGCGCGGCGTCTGCGCATCGCGAAACACGAAAAGGGCGCGGTGGTGGTGATGGATGCGCAATCGGGAGATGTGCTCGCCCTGGTGAGCTTGCCGGCACCGGCTGCGGGTACGCCGTCGAATCCGGATGAGCTGCTGGATCGCGCGCGGTACGGCGAATATCCGCCCGGGTCGACATTCAAGCTGGTCACGGCGATCGCGGCGCTACGCCTCGATCCACAGCTTACGAGCAAGACATTTCAGTGCCGTCCTGTGGCAGGCCGCCGTGGAGGAACGCAGATCCCGGGTTGGCGTCGCATTATAAAAGATGACGTCGGAGATGCGGCGCACGGCACGCTCGACATGCGGCGGGCCATCACGGTTTCCTGCAACGCTTACTTCGCGCAACTGGGCGTCTTCTGTGTTGGCGCAGGTCCGCTGCGGGACACGCTGCACCTGCTGGGATTCCCGGATGCCGATCCGGCCGAACTGCAAGCCATGCTCCCATTCGCGGCGTATGGGCAAGGGCCGATCCTGGCGACGCCGCTCAAAATGGCACGGGTCAGTGCAGCAATTGCGAGTGGCGGCGTGGCGCCCACGGCACGCTGGATCGCCGATCAGAGCGGAACGCCGAACCTGGCGCCTGTGGCCGTTGTGCCGCCGGATACTGCCACTTTCCTGGCGGATGCTATGCGAAGCGTGGTGACCGATGGAACGGGGCGGCGCGCGATGAAAGCGGCGCGGGTCAGCATCGCCGGCAAAACGGGGACTGCGCAGCTTGGCGAAGGGCAGCCGCATTCCTGGTTCGCAGGATTCGCTCCGTACGATGGAAATCCCGCGCGGCGCATCGCATTTGCGGTGATCGTGGAGCACGGAGGATACGGCGGAACGCTAGCGGCGCCGATCGCCCGGGAGATCGCCGAAGCTGCCGCCGATCTGGGGATCATTCCCACGCCGGCGCCCGCTGAGCAGAAACCATGAGCCTTTCCGACCTGATTGAAAGACTGGGCAAGACGATTTTCGAGGCGCCATTTGATGCCGCGCTGGCACCGAAGGACGCGCCGGAACTCGCCGAGATCCGCCTGTTGGTGCTCGAGGAAATTCTGAAGAAGGGCCAGCGCGTAGGCGGCAGGATCATGTTTCCGTTCAACTTCGTTCGGGTTGGCATTCGCGGCGTGAGCGAGGAAGAATCGGCGTTTCTGAAGAGCGAGTTTCTGAAAGGCTATTTCGAGCAGGAGATCCGGAAGAGTCTCGCGCGATCGAGCTACAAATTTCCCGATGATCTGGAAGTGGAGTTCGAGACCGCCGGCGATCTGCCGGGCGAAAAAGAGCCGTGGCTGTCGGTGGCGGTGGAATCGCGACCGTCAAAAGAGGTTGCGGCAGCGCCGCGGCGGACTGCCCGGCTGGTAGTGGTGAGAGGAACGGCCTCGGCTGCGGAAGTCCTATTAAGTAAGGAAAGGACTAATATCGGCCGCAGTGCCGAAGTCTATCGCGCCGACGGGCCGTCGCGGCGCAACGACCTGGTTTTCACCGAAGACAACCACACGGTCTCGCGCGAGCATGCGCACATTCTGCACTCCAAGAAGACGGGTGAGTACCGGCTGTACAACGACCGCTGGTCCCAGCACGGCAAGAAGGACGCGGGCGATTGCGGGCTGTGGATCATTCGCGATGGTCTGAGCCAGGAAGTGCATCGGGATGCGCGCGGCGTGAGGCTGCAACCGGGGGATGAGATCCAACTGGGGCAGGCGATTGTGCGGTTTCAGATGAAGTAGGCGTCAGACCGATTCGCCGATCGCTAGCATGAAAATCGCGGCGCGGAGGATCTCGAGGAGCCGGTGTAGGCAATTCGGGGACAGGCAACGAAATTCCGACTCGGGAAGGCAACCGTCTCCATGATCGCGTCCGCTGGAATTTCGAAGCCAGTCCCCGAATTGCGTCGTGTGCACCCTGGAAATCTTATTTTGGACAGGCGCCGTTAGCGTTTCGGTCCATGGGTTGACAAGTAACCCAAAGATGTGGATACTCGGGTTAAATGCTAACCCGAGTAGAAGAATTGCGGCACGGCCCCGCTTCATACCGACTTCCACAGAGGGGTAGAAATGTTTCGGAAACGACGACGGACTGACTCCGACTTTTCCGAAGAATTGCGCGTGCACGTGGAACTGGAGGTTGACCGTCTGCGCAGCGAGGGCTTAAGTGAAGAGGACGCGCGCCGCGCTGCGCGCCGTAATCTGGGGAACATCATGAACATTGAAGAGCGATTTTACGAAGCCAATGGCTGGATGTGGCTGGACCACCTGTGGCAGGACATCCGTTACGCCGTGCGCCAGTTGCGCAAGAGCAAGGCATTCACGCTGGTATGCGTTCTCACCCTGGCGCTGGGCATCGGAGCGAACACGGCGGTGTTCACGCTGGTTCACGCAGTGATGTTGAAGTCGCTGCCGGTGAGCGACCCCAAGACGCTTTTTAGCGTGGGCGATGGTGAGAATTGCTGCGTGATAGGCGGGTATCAACATAATCACAGCATCTTCTCTTACTCGCTCTACCAGCAGCTTCGCGATCACACACCCGCATTTGCTGAGATGGCGGCGTTCCAGGCGCGCCCTGGCGAAATCAGTGTACGCCGGGGCGGCGCCTCCGCCGTTGCAGAGCCGTTTGTGGGCCAGTTGGTTTCGGGCAACTACTTCACGATGTTCGGAGTTCCCGCTTATGCTGGCCGCGCGATTCAGCCTACGGACGATGTGGCCGGCGCGCCGCCGGTCGCCGTTATGAGCTACCGTGCGTGGCAGCAGCACCATGCTTTGGATCCGGCGGTGATCGGTTCCGTTTTTGTGATCGACGGCACACCGATTACGGTTGTGGGCGTTGCGCCTCCCGGGTTCTTCGGAGATACGCTGCGGGAGGATCCTCCTGATTTTTGGATTCCGCTCGTGGTTGAGCCTGCGATGCGCGGCCAGAACTCGATATTGAAGAATGCGGGCGCCCACTGGCTGTACATCATCGGCCGGATCAAGCCTGGCGCGCAGCCTGCGGCGCTGGAATCGGAGCTCAACGTGGAGCTGAAGCAGTGGCTGCTGGCTCAGGGTGGGTCGAAACTCAGCGCGGAAGACATGAAGTCCATCGCCAGGGAGCACATTCGTTTAACGCCCGGCGGCGGAGGTATTGCGCACATGCAGCAGGATGCGGGGGACAACCTCCGTTTGCTTCTAGTGGCCTCTGGCCTCGTGCTGCTGATCGCTTGCGCGAATCTGGCGACGATGCTGCTCGGCCGGAGAGCGACCAGCCGCGTCCAGAACGCGGTGCGGGTCGCGCTTGGCGCCCCACGACGGCGGCTCATCGCTCAAAGCCTGACGGAAAGCGTACTACTGGCGCTCGTTGGTGGTGTGGCCGGGCTGGCAGTTGCGTTCGCGGGAACGCGCGCCATCCTGTTGCTGGTGTTTCACGGCGCGAAGTACGTGCCGATCGATGCCGCTCCTTCCTGGCCCGTGCTCGGGTTCGCGTTTCTGCTGTCTTTGGTGACCGGCACGCTGTTCGGGCTTCTACCCGCTTGGATCTTATCCCATGCAGATCCGGTGGATGCCCTGCGCGGCGGCAACCGCACAACGGGCGCGCACGCCACGTTTCCGCAAAGGTCTCTGGTTGTAGTGCAGGCCATGCTGTCTTTGGTCTTGTTGGGCGGCGCAGGCCTGTTGTCCGCAAGTCTGCGCAACCTGGAGCATCAGCGCTTCGGGTTCGCGGCGAAAGACCGCTGGATCGTGAGGGTATCCCCTGCTTTCACGAGCTACTCGCAAGAGAAAATCGCGGCAGTATATCGTGATCTTCAGGAACGCCTGGAGCAGATCCCCGGCGTCCAGAGCGCCAGTCTTTCCGGGTATGCTCCACTGACAGGGAACAACTGGGGGAATGCGATCGCTTTCGAAGGCCGCCCGTTTGCTGCCCGCTTTGATGACCGGGATAGTTCCTCGTGGGACCGCGTGGGTCCGCACTACTTCGAGACGCTCGGCATACGCCTGATGCGCGGGCGCTGGATTGACGAACGCGATACGCCGGCGTCCCGTCACGTGGCGGTGATCAGTGAGACGTTTGCCAAGAAGTACTTCAACAATGAGAATCCGTTAGGCCGGCATTTCGGTCAGGGAGATCCCAAACACAGTCTCGACTATGAGATTGAGGGCGTCGTCGAGGACGCGAAGTGGCGCGATCCATCCGAGCCGGCCGAGCCCATGTTCTACTTGCCGCTGATGCAGGTTTCGGCCAAGGAATGGCCGGACCGGTCTGGCGAGAATTACATCGGTGATATCGAAGTGCACGCCGCCGGGAATGCGGCAGGCCTGGGGACTCTGGTGCGGAACACCATCGGGCAGGTTGAGCCCAATCTTACGGTGGTCGACATGCTGGCGTACGATGATCTGGTCAGCCTGAGCTTTAACGGCGAGCGGGCAATTGCGCGGCTTACCTCCACCTTCGGCGGTCTGGCGCTGCTGCTGGCTTGTATTGGGCTGTACGGCGTGACTACTTACTCGGTGACTCGACGGACGGGCGAAATCGGCATCCGAATCGCGTTGGGAGCCGCACGGAGCCAGGTGTTGGCCATGGTGCTGCGGGATGCGCTGGTGCTGATTGCTATCGGATTGGCGATCGGCATCCCGGCTGAACTGGCGGTGGGCCGGTTGCTGGCGAGCCAGCTCTATGGAATTAAGGGACACGATCCCCTGGTGCTGGGTGGCGCCGTGGTCTTGCTATCGGGGTGCGCCGTGATCGCGGGACTGCTGCCGGCGCGACGCGCTGCCGCCATTGAGCCGATGCAGGCGTTGCGGACGGAGTAATCAGGCTCGTCGGTTTCTAGCGAAGTAAAGCAAATCAATTATTGCAATCCCGCGCGGGCCGGGCGCATACTCGGGTTAAATGCTAACCCGAGAGGAAAAAGACCGTGTTGCCCTACTTCAGGGCACTCTGGACCTGCTGATTCTGCGCACTTTGTTATATGGTCCCCAGCACGGCCAAGGCATCGCGCGGGCCATCCAGGACCAATCCGAGGACGTCCTGCTGGTGGATCACGGCGCGCTGTATCCGGCATTGCAGCGTCTTGAAACCAAGGGCTGGATCTCGGCCAAGTGGGGGATTTCCACAAATAATCGCAAGGCGCGCTTTTACAGCCTCACTAAGAGCGGCCGCAAACAATTGGCGCAAGAAACCAGCCAGTGGCGCAAGATGGCTGGGGCCATCGCGCGTGTGCTCGGACCGGAAACCATGGAGGGTTGACTATGTTCTGGCGGCGCAAGCGGACGCAGGGCGAGTTTTCCGAGGAATTGCAAGCCCACCTGGAGCTGGAGGCCGACCGGCTGCGCGGCGAAGGCCTCAGTGAAGAAGATGCGCATGCCGCGGCGCACCGTATTGTGGGGAACATCATGAACATTGAGGAGCGATTTTACGAAGCCAACGGCTGGATGTGGCTGGACCACCTACGGCAAGACGTCCGTTACGCCATGCGCCAGTTGCGCAAAAACAAAGGCTTCACGCTGGTCTGCGCTCTCACCCTGGCACTCGGCATTGGCGCGAACACCGCAGTCTTCACACTGGTGCACGCCGTGATGCTGAAATCGCTGCCAGTGGCCGATCCAAAGTCGCTTTACAGGATCGGGGATGGCGGCAACTGCTGCGTGATCGGGGGATATCAGGGCAGTCACAGCATCTTTTCTTACGCGCTCTATCGGCAGCTTCGCGATCACACTCCGGAGTTCGCCGAGATAGCGGCGTTTTCGGCGGGTCTCGACGTGGTTAGTGTGCGCCGCAGCGGGGGGCAGGCGATGTCGCAGCCGTTTGCCGGCCAGTGCGTCTCTGGGGACTATTTCACGATGTTCGGAGTCGCAGCTTATGCGGGCCGCGCGCTTCGACGTGCGGACGATAAGCCAGGGGCGCCTCCGGTCGCCGTGATGAGCTACAGCACCTGGCAACAGCACCACGCCTTGGACCCCGCGGTCATCGGTTCTACGTTTGTCATCGACGGCACGCCCGTGACGGTGGTGGGCATCGCGCCTCCGGGGTTCTTTGGCGACACGCTGCGCCAGGATCCTCCGGATTTCTGGATTCCCCTTGCCGTCGAGCCGCTGATGCGCGGCCAAAATTCTCTGCTCAAATCGGACAGCCACTGGCTGTACCTCATCGGCCGTCTGAGGCCCGGCGCCAAGCCGGCGGCGGTGCAATCGGAGCTGGAAGTGGAGTTGAAGCAGTGGTTGACGACGCAAGCCGGCTCTCAGCTCACCCAGGTGCAGAAAGAAACCATCGCGAAGCAGCGCATACGTCTAACGGCCGGCGGCAGAGGGATTGCTAGCATGCAGCGAGAAGGGTCGAACACACTGAAGATGCTGATGATGGCTTCCGGCCTGGTATTGCTGATCGCCGCGGCCAACCTCGCCACGATGCTGCTTGCGCGTAGAGCCGCGAGCCGCGTGCAAAACGCCATCCGTGTAGCTCTCGGCGCTCCGCGCAGGCGGCTCATCCTGCAGAGCTTGACGGAGAGTGTGCTGCTGGCGCTAGTTGGAGGCGTGGCCGGCCTTGCCGTGGCGTTCGCCGGAACCCGCGCGATTCTGCTGCTGGCGTTTCACGGTGCCAAATACGTGCCTATCGACTCCGCCCCGTCCTGGCCTGTGCTCGGTTTCGCATTTTTGCTGTCGCTTGTGACCGGCATCGTGTTCGGCTCTCTACCCGCCTGGATCTCTTCCCACGCCGATCCGCTGAATGATCTACGCGGCGGTAATCGCTCTACTGGAGCACACGCCACGCTTCCGCAGAAATGTCTGGTGGTGCTGCAAGCTGCGTTGTCTCTGGTGCTGCTCAGTGGCGCGGGCGTGCTCACCCAGAGCCTGCGCAATGTCGAGCATCAGAAGTTTGGCTTTGAAACGGACGGCCGATTAATTGTAGCGGTCAGCCCGGCCTTCACCGGTTACGCACAGTCGAGGATCACAACGATTTACCAGCAGCTGCGCGAACGTCTGGAACAGATCCCCGGCGTGCGGAGCGCTGCCTTGTCACTTTATGCTCCCATGACCGGGAACAACTGGGAGAACTCGATTGCTGTTGAGGGCCGCCCGTTTGCTGCCCGCGAAGAGGACCGGGATTATTCGTCCTGGGTCACGGTGAGTCCCCACTATTTCCAGACCCTCGGAGTTCACCTGGTGCGTGGACGTCTGCTCGACGAGCGCGATACGCCAGCGTCGCGTGCTGTGGCAGTGGTGAACGAGACGTTTGTCCGCAAGTACTTCAAGAACGAAGATCCGATCGGCAGGCACTTCGGCCAAGGCGAAGAAAAGAACAAATTTGCTTATGAAATCGTCGGTGTAGTCCAAGATGCCAAGCACATGAACGCGTATGAACCGGCCTGGCCATTCTTTTATCTGCCCTTGATGCAAGCGTCAGCAAAGGAGTGGCCCGAGGTGGCGCGCGCGAACTACATCAACTTCATCGAGGTGTACGCACCCGGAAAGCCGGCGACCCTCGCGCCTCTCATCCGTCGTACCATCGCGGAGACCGAAGCTAATCTCACGGTAGTCGACATCTTGACCTTCGAGGATCTGGTCAGCCTGAATTTCAACCAGGAGCGGACCATGGCGCGGCTGACATCGGCATTCGGACTGTTGGCGCTGCTGCTGGCTTGCGTGGGGTTGTACGGGCTGACGGCGTATTCGGTGGCTCGGCGGACTGGCGAGATCGGCATCCGCATGGCGCTGGGCGCGGCCCGCGGGCGAGTGCTATCGATGGTGCTGCGCGATGCTCTCGTGCTGATTGCTATCGGGCTGGCAATAGGCATCCCGGCTGAACTGGCGGTGGGCCGGTTGCTGGCGAGCCAGCTATATGGCGTGAAAAGCTACGATCCGCTGGCGCTTGGCGGCGCTGTGGTCTTGTTAGCGGGGTGCGCTTTGGTCGCAGGACTGCTGCCCGCCCGCCGCGCTGCCGCCATTGAGCCCATGCAAGCGTTGCGCACGGAATAATCAGGCGCCGAGCACCGTCACCAGGCGGTTGAGTTCGGCGTCGGTGGAATCGTTGGGCACCGAACATCCCGGTGTCAGAATGAATCGCGTGCCCGCCTGCTGTTGCGCGCGGCGCCATTCGGCTTTGAGCTCGTTGTCGTCGAGTGTGCGAAAGTTCTTCTCATCCAGGCCGCCCGCTAGCGTTCCTTTGTAGCTCTTGCGCAATTCGAGAAAGGGCACGCCGGTGCCGTGCACTGAGTAGTTGACTGCTCGAGCCGGCCACGGCCTGGTGAAGTGATTCAGATAAACGTGATCGCCGTGGAGATGCAGGATGTTCAGCGGCGCGTCTTTCACGGCGTCCAGGACTATGCGGTCGTAGGGTTCACTCCACTTGGTGTAGTCGTCTTCACTCAGAAACTCCGGCTGCGCATTGGCGATGGCGAGGAAGATGCCCGAGGCGCCAGCGGAGATAGCTTTGCGCGCGTGACTCGCCTCGGAGCGCGCAATCACTTCAAGCGTATCTGCCAGCGCTTTGGGGTTTTCCTGCTTCAGGCGCTGGACTTCTTCGGGTGAGGACAGCTTCTCCGCCACATTCCAGGGATTGAAAATCGTCTCGACAAAGTAAGCCTCGCCGCCGACGCCGTCGCGAATCAATTCGAGCGCGCGAATTTGAGGAGCGAACGGATTCTCTTGCACCGTAAGCGCGAACCATTTGCCTGTGGGCTTGGGATACGGGAAGTCACTCATCACCTTGACGAGGTCGGTGTGAAACTGGCGGTGGAACGCGATAGTGGCGCGGGCGTGGCTCTCTGGCCCTTCTTTCTCGAGACCGAAGTGATGCCAGAAGCTGAACGGCGGCCGGTCGGGCGCTCGGTTGCCATTGAGTGCGCGGTCGACGCGTTCTTTGGAAGATAGGCGCGCGGCTTTCGCCATGGTGGTAAGAACGCCGGCGGTAGCAAATAGAAAACTGCGTCTTGTGTTCATGACGGTAGCCCCACCAATTGTATCTGGATAACTCCTGGACCGTCGTCAGCGCGGCTTCGGTTGCGGAAAAGCGCGGGTGTACTGGACGGGTACGGCCGCCTCGGCACCGAGAATCGCGGCGGCGTGGAGCGGCCAGTAGGGGTTGCGCAAGAATTCGCGAGCCATCAGGACGAGATCCGCGCCGCCGGTTTGGAGAATTTCCTCCGCCTGGCGCGCGTCGGTAATCATTCCCACGGCGCCGGTGAGAATCCGGGCTTCCCGCCGGATTCGTTCGGCAAACGGCACCTGGTAGCCCGGGCCGAGCTGGATCTTCGCATCGACAACATTTCCGCCTGAGGAGCAGTCGATCAGGTCGACTCCGTGATCGCGGACACGCGAGGCGAGCGCCACGGAGTCATCGAGGGTCCATCCGCCCTCGGTCCAATCAGTCGCGGAGATGCGCATGAACAGCGGCAGATCGTCAGGCCAGTTACGCCGCACGGCTTCCGCAATTTCGAGGGCAAAGCGGATGCGGTTTTCGAATGAACCGCCGTAATCGTCGGTGCGATGATTCGAAAGCGGTGAGAGGAATTCGTTGATGAGATATCCGTGCGCGCCGTGGATTTCAAGTACCTCGAAGCCGGCTGTACGGGCCCGGCGGGTGGCGGCGGCGAAAGCATCCACGATATTGGCGATCTCGGCGCGGCTCAGCTCAGCGGGCGCGGGATCGCCGGGACGGAAAGGAATCGCACTCGGAGCAACGGTTTGCCAGCCGCCTTGATCTGGCGGGATGGGCGCACCGCCTTCCCACGGCACGCGGACGCTCGCTTTGCGGCCAGCGTGTGCGATCTGCATCCCGGGAACCGCGCCCTGTTGCTTCACGAACGCAACGATGCGCGAAAGATTTCCGATGTGGTCGCCTTTCCAGATGCCGAGATCACTGGGGCTGATGCGGCCGCGCGCTTCGACCGCGGTGGCTTCGGTGAAGACCAGCGCGGCACCACCGGCGGCGCGGCTTCCCAGGTGCACCAGGTGCCAGTCATTGGCGAACCCGTCATGGCTCGAGTACTGGCACATCGGCGAGACAGTGATGCGGTTACGAAATGTAACACCGCGAATCGTGAGCGGGGTGAACAAGTGCGGCTTGTCTGGCACAGGAATCGCTGGCGGCTAGTGCTTGGTCCAGTGCGCCTTGATGCCGATGTAATCATCATCGGGAATATTGGCCAGAATCAGGCGGCGCAGCTCGATAGGATCGATCGGTCCTTGATGCTGGAAGACGGCCGTTCCGTCTGTGCGAATGAGCATGGTGTACGGTACGCCCGCATTCCAACTGGGATCGAACGCGGCCATGAGGCCATAGTTATCCGTGGTACCGAACAGCAGGTTCTTGCTAGAGGCGTGCTGACGTTCCAACTCGGCCATCACGCCCTTTTTCTCGTCTGGATAATTCGTGGCAACGGTCACCAGTTGGAATGGCCGGTGCCGGTACATACGAAACATGGTTTCGAATTCTGAAAACTGCTTGACGCACGGGCCGCACCAGGTGGCCCAAAAATCCACCAGCAGTACTTTTCCTGGAGCGCTCTTGCGCAGCGCTTTCAATCCGGCGGCGTCGATGAGGTCAAGCTTCACGGGCTCTTTTTCGATGTCGGCCATTTCGGCCGCGCGGCCCTCTTCTTTCGACGCCCACTTGATGGAACAGCCGAAGGTCGGAGTTTTCTGGACGGCAACGGGCTTGCCTGCCAGAAGGGCTTCGATCGCGTTCCGGGCGTCCTGCCGCTTGACCAGGGCCACGCGCGAGCTGTCGTCCACGCGGCCTTGATAGCGCAGCTTGCGCTCTTGATCGAAGACAAAAATGTGCGGGGTGGCTGTGGGGCCGTACTTGCGCGCCGTCGCCTGCGTCTCACCGTCGTAAAGATAGGGAAAATCGAAGTGGCTGTCCTTTGCGCGAATCTTCATCTCGTCGAACGAATCGGAAAGGTCGGTGTAGCCCATTTCGTCGAGCCGAACGGATTTCGGATCGTTGGGCTGGATGGCCACAACGGCGACGCCACGATCGCGATAATCGGTGGCCAGCTTCTTGATGCGGTCCTCGTAGAGTTGGGCGGTGGGGCAATGATCGCACGTGAAGACGATGGCGAGGACCTTGCTGCCGGCGAAATCGGCCAGGTGATAAGTTTTACCGTCGACAGCAGGCAGAGCGTAATCGGGCGCGGCAGCACCGATGGCAAGCGTGGGCGGGTTTTCTTCGATAGCGAAGCCCCAGACCGCCGGGGTGAGCAATAGTAGAAACGAAGCGAGCCGAGTCACTAGTGAATCTCCTCCAAACCGCTTGCTGCGCGCGCGGCTCAGCAAAGTGTCTGCGCCGCCGCGGATGATGTTCCGAGCCGCGACCAAAGGGAGCGGAGCTTAGCCGTGCACCTTTTTAAACGTCGCCAGACACTTTTCTACCGTTTCGAGCGACGGGTACCTGCTGCCTTCCTGCTCGATCAGATAGAACTCGACGCCGCCGGTCGATTCCGCCGCTTCGAAGATCTTTTTCCAGGGCGCCACGCCCTCGCCGAACAAAGCCTTGTAGCCGGCCTCGGGCGACCACTCCTTGCAGTGGATGGAATGAATACGGCCGGGATTCTTGTCGATCCACGCAACCGGGTCCGAACCTACCTCGACGCAGGTGCCGACGTCGAGCTGCAGCATGACATCTTTGTTGGTGTTGGCGGCAAGCACTTCAATGGGACGCTGCCCGTCGGCCACTTTAAACTCGGCCTGATGGTTGTGATAGCCGGTGCGCATGCCGTGGGGCTGTAACTTCTCCGAGGCCTTGTTGAGGCGCTCGGCGACCTCTTTCCAGCCATCCAGTCCATTGACGCGCCCCGCGCTGGCCAGCACGATATATTTGCTGCCGATGATCTGGTTCAGGTCGATGGCGCGCTGAATTCCGGCGTCTTCGAACGATTTGGGCCCATTGTGCGTGGAGCGGCAGGTAACGCCGAGATCGTCCATCAACTTCCGGACGTCCTTGGCCTGCTCGTCGGTCCACTCGTAGTATGGCGCGAAGAATTCCATATCCTGGTAGCCCATCTTGGCTACCGCACGCACCGTCCCCATCAGATCCTTCTTCAGTTCATCGCGGACCGAGTACATCTCCAAGCCAACGGGAATGTTCTTACCGGCGGCCGACAACACAGGGGCGGCAGCGGTTAAGGCGAGAAACGAGCGGCGGGAAAACGCGTGTTCTGGTTTCATTGTAGCCAACGATATCACAGAGATTTCCGCGCGTCAGCGGGTAATGACGGCCACCTCGTAATCGCGCACGCCAGGGACGGTGAATTCGACTGTCCGGCCGTTGCGCTTCAGCGGAACCGAGGTTCCAGCTCGCAGCAGATCCACCCGGGCACCGTTGATTCCTTCGGGAAGTTCCGCGCGCACAAGCTGCGGACCAACCGGATAGGTGCCAGTAAACCAGCCACGCAGCATATTGGGATTGGTGTAGTTGAGCAGGTGCAAGGCGAATCCGGGTTCGTTTTCCCAGGCGAATGTTTCGATTATGCCGTCGCCGGCGACGCTCACTGGCGCGCGGTCGCGGATCAGCCATCGGATAACATTCTTGATCAAGCGGCTGAGATCGGGGTCGCCGGAGCGCCAGAAGCTGCGATCGATGTCGCCGGGAATGTAGGCAAGCCGGCTGCGGCCATGCTCGCGCAGAACGATCGCCGGTTCCATTGCGGGTTCGGAGCGAGGATAGACCATCTCGGGCGGAAACGCGGGGTATGGCGGCAGGACAACTAGAACCGTGTCTGCGCCAGTTGCCTGGGTGGGCACGCGAAACTCGGCGCCGGGAAGGACGGAGGTGTTCTCGAAGCCTCGTAGGATCTCGTGCTGATGCAAAATTCGGGCGTAGTACGAGTTGCCCTTCGGGCCTTGAACACCGGCAGTCTTGTTCATCTCAAACAAACGAGCCAGGCCGAAATCGGCGCGAGGTTTTCCCTGGTCATCGTAGAGTCCGGTTTCGAAAGTCGCGAGCAGCGAGCCGCCGCTTGCCGCATATGCTTCGAGCTGTCGGCACTGGTGATCGCTCAGCAGCGCGACATTTGGAAGCAAGAGAGCGGAGTATTTTTGGAGCGTTTCGGCACTCAGGTCGTCTTCGTGAACGAAGTCGAACGGATACCTGGTTTCGAGCATCGCGTAGTAGAGACCTTGCAGGAACTCGGTTGGGTCGCTTCCCCCGGGCGGTTTGTAGAATGCATTGCCGCGCTCGGAAAATACGACACCAATATTGGCAATCGATCGCCGGTTGACGAAGTGACGCTCGTGCTGCGCGATCCAGTCGAAGAACTGCCGGCCGGTCTCGCGCCAGCGCAGATCTTTTGGCGCGCCACCCAGCCAGTGATACCAGGGCACCATGCCGCTCGCGGTAGTTTGCGCCATCCACATGGTCGCCTCTTCCGGGGCTTTCGAGGTGTGCCGCCAGAGCGGATGATTGTTGGCGTAAGCGCCGGTCACGTTGGTGATGGTTCGGCCTTTCATGACCGATTGCGCGACGCGGCCCTGTTGTGCGCAGTCCCAGATCGGCGTATTGCCCGTGCGGCCCTGATGGTCGGCATTAAACCAACCGGCGACGCTCGCGATCTGCATCAAGTCAGTGGATGCGCGGATGCCGCCGCCGAGGTTTCCGACGTAGACACTGTCCCACTTTTTCTGTTTGGCCGTGGAATCCCACAATTTCCAGATCTCGATCGCGCGCGCCAGATGACGTTCGCGAAACGCGGGAGTACCGGGCTCTCCGAACGTCTGGCACTCCTCACAGCGGCACGGCGAAGGTCCTTCAGCTCCCGGCCAGCCGTTCGTGAAAAACCCGTCGACGTCATAAAGCGCGTTGATCTCGCGGATGATGGCGGGCATCTGCTGGGTGAAATACGCCGAATACATGCATGTCTTATACAGCCACGTGGACTGATCGTGGCGCACTGGTTCGCCATTCGCGCTGCGCTCGAACCAGTCCGGATGCGCTTTCCATGCCTCTTCCCAGGCGTAATTGCAGTCCAGGCGGGCCACAACGCGAATGCCGCGCGCCTTGGCAGCTTTCGCGAAATCGCCGAAGAGATCGCGATCTCCCAGGAACTGACTCTTATGGTGATAGGGGAGGCGAGTCGGATAGAACGCGAGAATTCCTCCGGCATTCAACAGCAGTGCATCAATCTTCAGACTCGTCCAGTAATCCAGCCAGTCGCCGATATTCAGCTCGATGGGATCACGCTCATTGAAGTTGACTTGGCCGCAACGGCGCATCTTCTGGTACCACGGAATCGGCTCGCCGGCCGTCTGTGCCGCGAGCATTCCGCGGCCGACTAGGGCGCCGGAAAGAATCATCAGCTCGCGGCGGGAGATGGTCATTTGGAAACCGCTACCCTTTCGCCGGGCCCGTCAGTTCCTGGACCGCGCGCCATGCCTGATCAATCGCGCAGTCCGTGTATGAGTAGGCATCTGCATCGGCATTAGCGATGGCCAGGCGGCCGAACGGCTTGCGCGCCACTTCGCAGGGGATCTCGCCGCCTTCCAGCCAAAACTTGTCGAATAGCGAGTTGTATTCGTAGGCATAGCCGTGCGGCCAGCGATTCACCGTGATGGCGGCGATATCGCGCGCCGCATCGAACCCACCGCCTCCCAAAGCCCGCGTCAGTTGATCGCGGATATTCCGCTCGAAGGTTTCAAACGTCGTTTGGAACAGCTCGATGCGGCCGGCACGGTGCTGGTCGCGAATGGGGAGGCCCGGTTTACAGGGAGTTCGCATCATGTGCACCACGATCGGCTCCGCCGGCTTTCGGGGGCAGTGATAGTGGCCCAGGCTGACCGGCAAATCGAGGTTCAGATGCGTGTGATAACTGCCGGGCGCGTAAATCGCGCTCACTCCTGCATTCTTCCAGGCGTTCCAATTGTGCAGCAGCACGTTGGTGTACACGATGGGAACTTTGGTTTCCCATTCCAGCGCCTTGCGCTGCTTTTCGGGGAGTTCCGGGCAGATATAAGAAATCACCATGTTCCAGCAGGCCATCACGCATTGCGCCGCGCGCACGCGAAACAGCTTGCCATGCTTGACGTACAGAACCTCGACCTGCTTCGCGCTGGCCGGGTCGCCTTCATGCTTCACGCGGACCGCGGTGCTGTTCAACCGGATGCGCACGGCATTGCGCGATTCGTCGAGCCGCGCATAATTGGCGCGGGCCGTCAATACGTCCTTGACCGAGCGCCCAAGAATCAAATCTGGAATCAGTCGCTGCACGAGCCGCCGCGTAATTGAAGCACCCCCGTCCGGCAAATGCAGAAAAAACTTCTCCGCTTCCTCATTCGGAATGCAATCGCGACTCATGCCGGGACCGGGACCCGGCTCCAGCTTCATGCCGTCGAATCCTGGCAGGCCGAAGCCCCACGCATCCTGCGCCGCTACCGCATCGATGCCTGCCCCAAAGTACGCGTGCGTACGCGCCTGAAGGTACTTCAC